>OLIL01000011.1_pt1 | contig 294985 bp, 229 predicted proteins | sample 1609701 | NCBI WGS metagenome assembly OLIL01 (sample SAMEA4350146, study PRJEB24818) | metagenome | biome: human; feature: gut; material: faeces | place: Denmark | collected 2013-09
CGGGAACAGCCGGATAACCGGGGTTATTCGTGAAGCTGACACCGCCACCCAAATTTAGTTTCCACTGATCTTTGAAGAACCAGCCTCCTTCAAAACCAACCATCAGCTTTTTGTCTGCCCAGTTGGTAGAGAGCGCTCTGACTTCATAGTCAGTCAGCAGCCCCGAAGGGGCTGTGACATTTGTGTAACTATTGTATCCAACAGTAGCTGCTACCGTAAAGTCTCCTTTTTTAGGAGTATTGTCTTTACTGGAGTTCTGTGCATTCACTGCAAGACACAGCATGGGTAGAACGGCCAACACTAAAAGTCTTTTTATTTTCATACGATACTTTTTTTAATTTGTTGTCTTTGCCGTTACTTTAGGAATTATTCAGCGTTTAATTCTGCGTCTAACGCAGCTTTTGCATTGTCAACAATAATTTTTTTAGCGGCAATTTCTTTTTTCAGGTTAGCCAATTCTTCTTTTCCTTTAGCTAATTGGGCCTCAGCATTTGTGATATTAGCCTCATAGAATTTAATCTGCTCTTTAGCATAAGCAATCTCATATTCACATTGAGCAATTAATTCTTCAAGATTCTGACTATTATTATAAAGTGTATTGAGAACACTGTATTCATTCCAAAGTTTCATCGGAGTCTCATTTGCATCATTAAATGCCTTAGCAACAGTTTCATTCGCTTTAACCAATGCTACAATTGCACTAACCGCATCATTATATGCTTTTACATCAACAGCAGCGAGAGCAGCCGTAAATTCATCAGAAGCAGCCTTTTCTTCATCATAAGAAGCTTGTGCCCTCACAATCTCATCTTTCGCCAAAGCAATTGCAGTCTTTGCATCTTTTATAGCTTGCTTCTTAGCTTCCTTTTCAGCATCTGTCGTTTCACCCATTTTATTTGCATCTTCCAACTGTGCATTAGCAGCAGCAAGACGGCCATAAGCAGTATTTTTATCTTTAGTATCAGCTGATGTACCCAAAGCATTTGCTGCATCTTCCAAGTTCGTTGCAAAATAGTTTTCAGCATTTAGTTTTTGAGCTTCACTTACATAAGCTCCTGATGGCAAGCTACGAGAAGTAAATCCAGAAGTAGTCTCCCAGCTCAAATATTCATACCCAGTAAATGCAACCACATTACTATAAAGATTATTCACCGCATCAATAGCATCTCTATCCAAAGCATCAATAGCCTCCTGAATACCCTTGGCGTCTGCATTCAAAGCAGCACCTTCATTATTCATCACTGTACTATTGGCTAACTCATATTTTTGATAAACAGCTGTCTTTTTAGCGTTAAGTGCATCCTTATCAATATTTGCATTAGCTGGGTCTTTCAGAACCTCCAATTTAGCAGTTTCCGCTGCGATACTTCTATTCAAAGTAATAGTGTTAATCTTAGCATTTGCTTCTGCTGTAGTTATACCTGCTTCTAATTGAGCAAGACCAGCTGTTTTGGTAAGAAAGTTTTCATTCAAAGTAGCCAATTCATCAGCAGCCGTAGTATACTGTCCGTATAACCACTGAACACGTTCATCAGCATTTTTTAAAATAGCCAGTTCAGCCTCAGAAGCAGCTTTCTTTGCTTCAGCAATTGCTTTTTCTGCCTCGGCTTTAATTTTTTCAATATCAACAGCAAATTTCTGTTTAGCCTCTTCAGTCATTTCTTTCTGGTATTCAGCTTGTGCATTTTTTAATGCTGCCTCAGCCTCAGCTGTAATTTTTGTAGCCTCAGCTTGCGCATTTGCCAATGCTGCCAAGCCTTTCAACTGTTCAGCTTTCGCATTACGTACCGCCTCCACAGAAGCTGATTCGTTGTTATCAACGCAAGCTCCCAGTGACAAAGCACCCAGGAGCACTGCTACCATCATGAGTTTCTTTTTCATAATCTCAAAATTTAAATGAATAATAGTAATAATATAAATGTTATGTTTCACTCTGTTTTTCTCCCGCTACCGGAAAGTTTTGCTTCACCCCTCTTGGTGATTCGCTGCAAATATATCCTAATTTATCTGATAAAACAAATAAATTATGAACAAAATGCAAAAATAGACAGATATTCTTTTATACCTATAAACCTAACTCTTCAGATTATGTTGTACTTTCATGCAAATGAAAAAAAGCAATATTTATATAGGTGAAATTATCAAAAATGTGATGTCTGAGAGACAGGTTACAAAGGCCGAACTCGCAAGACGGTTGGATGTTAAGCCTCAAAGTGTAGATTACTTACTGACAAGGAAAAGCATCGACACGGATACATTATACAATATTTCAATAGCGCTAGACTATGATTTTTCCCTTTTATATAGTATCAAACAAGAACAGAGAAATTCTGATAACGAAGGTATCAGATATAAACTAGGAAATGCCAAAATTATGGTAGAGATAGAATTACAGCAAGATGAAATTATAAAGCTTAATTTGAAAAAGAAAATAGCAGAACTGTTGGATGGAGGGGCTAATAAATAGATCTTCTTATACCTTATTATATATAGCGAACAAAAACTTCCAATAAAAAGATATCATCCGGGAAGAATAATTTAACAATGTTAATAAAGGCAGAAGGTTATTGGTTTTCCCTGCACAAAGAACAAAGCTTTTGCAGACAAATAACTTGTTCTTTGCATTTACAAGACTTGTTTTAACATCATGTTAAAGCTAATATTATAAACAATTAGAGTTAAGAAGCAATCAACTGAATAATAGATATATAAGCTAAAGACAAAGCTATAACAAAAAGAAAGTCCAGCTTCCAAACAGTATATATTATTAAGAATACAACAACTATAAATTAAAAAGAGTCCGGATTATATACTCAATATATCCGGACTCTGTCATTTCAAAAAATAACCAAACTAACCTTTTTTACACCAACTATCTTTATTTCCACTTTTTAAGTGCTTTCTTATCGGCAGGGGTAGCCTCTATCAAACTAATAGCAAAACCTCCACTACGGGCCAAGTCAGTGGAAATCTTCGTCTTATAAGTCACCAGACCTTTTTTAATCTGATAAGAAGTCGGATTTTTTTCATAATCCGCATCTTTACCATCGGCATATAAAGTAGCTACATATTGCTTTCCCGGTTCCAGGAAATCAAGTACAAACGTAGATGTGCGTGCATTTTCACCAGTAATTCCTCCAACGAACCAATTATTGGTGTTTTTAGCTTTACGGGCCACAGTGATGTACTCTCCCGGTTCCGCTTCAATATACTTACTTTCATCCCAGTCTACTGCTACATCTTTAATAAACTGAAAGGCATCCATATAGCGTTCATAACTCTCCGGAAGATCGGCAGCCATCTGTAATGGGCTATAAAGAGTGACATACAAAGCCAACTGTTTGGCCAAAGTAGTATGTACAAAACTATGCTCACCACTCAGGAAAGAGAGTTGAGTATCGAAAATACCCGGAGTATAATCCATCGGACCACCTATCAGACGCGTAAATGGAAGCAACGTAGTATGGAAAGGCTTATTGCCTCCGAAGGCTTCATATTCTGTACCACGGGCAGATTCATTACCAATCAGATTCGGATATGTACGGCACAATCCGGTAGGGCGAACAGCCTCGTGTGCATTCACCATAATTTTATGATCCGCAGCTTTCTTCACCGCATACAGATAATGATTATTCAGCCATTGACCGTAGTGGTGTTCACCACGTGGGATGATATTGCCAACATATCCACTCTTCACCGCATTGTAACCGTTATCTTCCATAAATTGATAAGCTTCATCCATATGACGTTCATAGTTACGCACAGATGCAGAAGTCTCATGATGCATCATCAGCTTCACTCCTTTACTTCTAGCATACTCATTCAACATTTTCACATCAAAATCAGGATACGGAGTAACGAAGTCGAACACATAGTCTTTTGACTTGCCGAACCAATCTTCCCAGCCTTCATTCCAGCCCTCGACCAGCACCTGATCAAAACCGTGTTCGGCAGCAAAATCAATATAACGTTTCACGTTCTCATTATTGGCACCATGACGACCATTAGGCTTAGTTTTAGTATAATCGGTTTCGCCCAACTTCACTGAATAAACATCATCCGTATAAGCCCAAGTACTCTTTCCGGTAATCATTTCCCACCATACACCTACGTATTTTACAGGCTTAATCCAGGAAGTATCCTCCAGTTTGCAAGGCTCGTTCAGATTTAATGTTAATTTAGAAGCAAGAATATCACGCGCATCATCACTAACCATAACCGTACGCCATGGAGAGTGGCAAGGAGTTTGCATATATCCTTTGGTCCCTTGGGCATCAGGAGTCAACCACGATTCGAAAACAAAATTCTTATCGTCCAGATTGAGATGCATGCAAGAATAATCCACCAAAGCAGCTTCGTGCAGATTGATATACAACCCGTCGTCTGTTTTCATCTGCAAAGCAGTCTGTACACCGGTAGGAGAAAAAGGAGTTTGAGAAGCATTGGGAGTGACAGCCGTCTTCATTAAGCCGCGTATTTCAGAAAGTTTCGACCGAGTATAATCATATTCCTGCGTATCATAATCTCCCGGTATCCAGAAAGCAGTATGATCACCGGCCATAGCAAATTGAGAATGTTCCTCTTTAATTACAAAATAATTCAGATTCTTTTGTTGTGGAAATTCGTAGCGAAATCCGAGTCCGTCATTATACAGACGAAAACGAATCACCATTTTGCGATCCTGAGCTTTCTGGTCTAAAGTAATCGCAAGTTCATTATAATTATTGCGAATTTGCTTAACCTCGCCCCAAACAGGCTCCCAAGTCTCGTCAAAAGAAGAAGTTTTGGCATCAGACAACGTAAAACCGTCCATCAACCCCGGATCGTCTTTCAGTTCAAGACCCAGTTTAGAAGGTTTAATCACTTCTTTACCTTTATAAGAAAGTTCATACACAGGTTGCCCCTTCTCGTTCACAGATACATTCAGTTTCAAGAGTCCGTTGGGAGAAGTAATACTTTCGGCCATTGCCACACTACTCACTAAAAGAGAGAGAAAAAAGCAAGCTAACTTAAAAGTCAGTTTTTTCATGTTCTTCATGATATGGTTCAATAAAAATTAGTAATCATGCAGCAAAGATAAGCAAGAAGCAGATTCATGTTCGATGAATAGAACCGAAACAAAGAAGAATTATCAGAAAACGTTTGCATAAACAGTTGACAGTGGTAACTTTGCCGATAAAATCAAAAAAAAGATGAAAGAGATTATTTATATATTTATCGGAGGAGGCATGGGCAGTGTAACCCGCTATCTGACACAAATCGCCGTCAACGAACGGCTTAGCCCGGCTCTCTTCCCATTTCCATGGGGAACATTTGCCGTAAATATCATAGGCAGCTTATTAATCGGTTTTTTTTATTCATTTTCGGAGCGTTTCAATCTATCTTTTGAACTGAGGCTATTTCTGACCGTTGGTTTCTGTGGCGGTTTTACCACATTCTCCACTTTGGCCAACGACAGTCTGAGTTTGCTGAAAGGAGGTTTTTATGGTATATTCACCTTTTACGTATTCACCAGCATATTGCTTGGACTTTTGGCTGTATTGGCCGGAGGATATCTTGGCGAACAATTTAAATAACAAACGAATCATATATGAAGCCAACAATCAAAAAAGTACAACCCGTCAAAGTCGTAGCTCCGTTCCTTAACAGTCAGTCCGAAAGTCCGGTCCCACTGGATGCACTTACCGACCAAGAGAAAGTTTCCGATTTGTACTTCCTTAAGGGAACCGTACATCAAATAGCTAAACCTTATCTAAGTATTAATAATTGCACTTTCAAACAACAAATATTCAGCGAATGTCAGTTTAAATCAGCTCAACTGACAGACGTACGTTTTGAAAATTGCGATTTATCCAACGTTTCATTTGCCGGAACTACTTTCTACCGGGTAGAATTTATATCTTGCAAATTGCTGGGAACCGGTTTCCCGGAAGCCACCCTCAATCATGTTTTAATGGATCATTGCTACGGACAATACATCAATCTCTCCATGGTAAAAATGCGAACAGCCCGTTTCAGCCATTGCAATTTCCGAAACGGCAGCCTGAATGACAGCAAACTGATGCCGGCAGCTTTTGATACTTGCGAATTGTTAGAAGCCGACTTTTCGCACACTTCACTCAAAGGTATCGACCTGAGAAACTCTAGAATAGCAGGTATTCAACTCAATATAGCCGATCTGAAAGGAGCCATAGTCAGTTCGTTACAAGCAATAGATCTGTTACCTCTACTAGGGGTCAAAATAGAAGACGATTGAACCTTTCTTCTCTTTTCTTTGTTTTATAATATAAAAGTAATGATACTGATTTATAGGGAAAGAACCCGAACGGAATACCTATTAATAGTGATTCTTCCGCTTCCCATAAGTGAGTAAATTTGCAGAGACTAAAAAACAAGAGAAACAATGAAAATAGAAAAAATTACAGGACGAGAAATTCTCGACTCAAGAGGTAACCCTACAGTAGAAGTAGACGTAGTATTGGAATCAGGCATTATGGGACGTGCATCCGTTCCATCGGGTGCATCGACCGGTGAACACGAAGCGCTTGAACTCCGCGACGGTGATAAACATCGTTATGGCGGCAAGGGTGTACAGAAAGCAGTAGAGAACGTCAATAAAGTCATTGCTCCGCATCTGATCGGTATGTCGGCCCTCGACCAAATAGGCATTGATCATGCCATGTTGGCATTGGATGGAACAAAGACAAAAGCCAAACTGGGTGCCAACGCTATTCTGGGTGTTTCGCTTGCCGTAGCTAAAGCTGCTGCCAACTATCTCGATATTCCTCTTTACAGATACATCGGAGGTACGAATACGTATGTATTGCCTGTACCAATGATGAACATCATTAATGGAGGCTCACACAGTGATGCTCCGATAGCCTTCCAGGAGTTTATGATCCGTCCGGTAGGTGCAAGTTCTTTTAAAGAAGGGTTGCGCATGGGTGCCGAAGTATTCCATGCTTTGAAAAAAGTATTGAAAGACCGTGGTCTGAGTACAGCTGTCGGTGATGAAGGCGGTTTTGCTCCCAACCTGGAAGGAACAGAAGATGCACTTAACTCTATTCTTGCCGCTATCAAAGCTGCAGGCTACGAACCGGGCAAAGATGTAATGATTGGCATGGACTGCGCCTCTTCCGAATTCTATCATGACGGTATTTACGATTACACCAAATTTGAAGGTGAAAAAGGCAAAAAACGTACAGCTGACGAACAAATTGACTATTTGGAAAAACTTATCAACGAATATCCGATTGATTCCATTGAGGATGGTATGAGCGAAAATGACTGGGAAGGCTGGAAGAAATTGACTCAACGCATCGGGGATCGCTGTCAGTTGGTAGGCGACGATTTATTCGTAACTAACGTTGACTTCCTGGCAAAAGGTATCGAAAAGGGTTGTGCTAACTCTATCCTGATCAAGGTTAATCAAATCGGTTCACTGACAGAGACACTGAACGCTATTGAAATGGCACACCGCCATGGATATACAACGGTCACTTCACACCGCTCAGGCGAAACAGAAGATGCAACCATTGCAGATATTGCCGTAGCAACCAACAGCGGACAAATCAAGACCGGTTCTTTAAGCCGTTCGGACCGTATGGCAAAATACAATCAGCTGCTTCGTATTGAAGAAGAGTTGGGAGACCGCGCTGTATACGGATATAAACGAATTGTAGTAAAAGGCTAAACAAAATCATGATAGCATAGCATGATAAAAGGTTAGTTATTTATAATAATTGAATGTAAATGCGAAAAGGGATGTATCATAAACAGGTTCATCCCTTTCCTTTTTCATGAACCATCAGAAGAATAAACGCAAAAAACACCCCGGCAGTGCCGAGATGCTTTTCCTTTTTTGAGCCTCTTGTCGGATTCGAACCAACGACCCCGAGATTACAAATCACGTGCTCTGGCCAACTGAGCTAAAGAGGCAAGTGGGTAAGCTTACTATATCGCGCCGCTACAACCAACTACCTTTGCTGCGATCAAGCCCTGGAGGATTCGAAGGGAGCTGGCCGTATAGGACTTACCCGGGTGCAAAGGTAGGTATTTTTATTAAACCTGCAATAGGGGATCGGTAGTTTTTTGCATGCTTTACCGGTAAACTCCTACTTTTCAGATATTTAAAATCGAAAAAAAAATGTTTTTTTTCTGACCGGATAGCTTTATTAACTTTAACAGGCATAAATTCCATACCAAACAATATTATTTGTACCTTTGTGCGCTATTTATTAATAAAATGACAGAAAGCAGAAGTAACTTACAAAAATATGCCATGCATTTTGGCACCTATATGGGAGTATACTGGATACTTAAGTTCATTCTATTCCCATTGGGATTGTCCATTCCGTTTCTTTTATTCCTGTTTTTCGGGCTTACTTTAGGAGTTCCGTTCATGGGATATTATTATGCACGTACCTATCGTGACAAAGTATGTGGCGGCTCGATCCGCTTCCTGCAAGCATGGGTATTCATCGTTTTTATGTATATGTTTGCGGCACTCCTCACGGCAGTGGCCCACTACATTTATTTTCGGTTCATCGACCATGGTTTCATTGTAAACACTTACATGGGAATGTTTGACGAACTGAGCAATAAAGAAGTACCGGGAATAGAAGGGTACATCAGCCAACTGAAAGAAGTGATGGAAATGATCAGTACATTGACACCGATAGACATTACTATGCAACTGATGTCACAGAATGTGTTCTATGGCAGCATATTGGCTGTCCCCACTGCCTTGTTTGTGATGAGAAAGCCCAAATCACCGGAGGTGCAACCTCTATAGTTTGTAATATCTAATTTATAAGTAAAATGGATATATCTGTTGTCGTACCATTGTTCAATGAAGAAGAATCCATTCCGGAGCTTTTTGCCTGGATTGAAAGAGTGATGAAAGCCAATGGCTTTTCATACGAAGTTATCTTTGTAAATGATGGTAGTACCGACCGTTCTTGGGAAATTATCGAAGAGCTTCAGAAACAGTCGTCCACTGTGAAAGGGATCAAATTCCGACGAAACTACGGAAAATCCCCGGCTCTGTACTGTGGCTTTGAACGTGCCGAAGGAAATGTGGTGATCACGATGGATGCCGACCTACAGGATAGTCCCGATGAAATACCGGAATTATACCGTATGATTACTGAAGACGGATATGACCTTGTTTCAGGCTATAAACAGAAAAGATACGACCCGCTGTCGAAAACTCTACCTACCAAACTATTTAATGCCACGGCACGTAAAGTTTCAGGGATTCATAATCTGCACGACTTTAATTGCGGATTGAAAGCTTATCGCAAAGCTGTTGTAAAAAACATCGAAGTATACGGAGAGATGCATCGCTACATCCCGTATCTGGCTAAGAATGCCGGATTCCAGAAAATAGGCGAAAAGGTGGTGCACCATCAAGCACGTAAATTCGGAAAAACTAAATTTGGAGGATGGAATCGCTTCTTTAACGGATATCTCGATTTAATCTCTCTTTGGTTCCTCTCAAAGTTTGGAATTAAACCAATGCACTTTTTCGGTTTATTAGGCTCATTGATGTTTATACTGGGATTCATTTCAGTGGTTATTGTCGGAGCCAGTAAATTATATAGTATGAATCATGGTATGCCTTATCGGCTGGTAACAGATTCTCCCTATTTCTATCTGTCGTTGACTGCCATGATTATTGGAACACAACTCTTTTTGGCAGGATTTCTTGGCGAACTGATTTCACGCAACGCCCCGGAACGCAATAATTATCAGATAGAAAAAATAATATAACGAACGATTAATGAAACCTGTACGATGAAAAAATTAATAAAACTGGTACTCTTCCTGATGGTAGCCTATCCACTAACGGGTGCTATCCTTTCGGCTTGCTCGGAAGAGAGTGATTGCTCCATGACCGGACGCCCGATGGTCTACGCCAAAATGTATACCATCAATCCGGAAACCAAGGCTGTACTGAATGACACCCTCGATTCATTGAGTGTGACAGCATTCGGAACTGATTCAATAATCATCAATAACCAGAAAAAGGTACATGATATCGCTCTCCCACTACGCTATACAAGTGACTCGACTATTCTTGTGTTTCATTACACCCGGTTGTTAAGAGATACAATGGTGATCCTGCAAACCAATACTCCTTACTTTCAGTCGATGGATTGCGGATACAGTATGAAACAAAATATCATCAGTATTCATCCGATTGATTATACGGAAACCAATAAAAAGAAATATCATAGCATAGACTCTCTATATATCAAATCAAATGCAGCTAACATTAATGGAACAGAAAATCTCAAAATATTCTACCGCTACAATCGTTAGCCTGCTGTGCCTCTTATTCAGCCTTCCGCTCCAAGCACAACAGCAAAGACCCGGTGCACGTCCTGCTGTCAAGCAGAAAGCAAAAGAGGAGATAAAAGCGGATACGATTCCCTTTTACAATGGAACGTATGTCGGTGTGGACTTATTCGGATTGGGCAGTAAACTACTCGGAGGAGATTTTCTAAGTTCTGAGGTAAATGTGAGAGTAAACTTAAAAAAGAAATTTATTCCTACAGTAGAAATCGGTTTCGGACAAACAGATACCTGGAGTGATACCGGTATCCATTATAAAAGTGCCGCTCCTTATTTTCGCGTTGGGGCTGACTATAATGTTGTTAAAGAATATTTGTATGTAGGACTACGTTATGGATTTAGCAGTTTCAAGTACGACATCTCAAGTACACCTTTTTCTGACCCTATTTATGGAGGCAGTATGGCTAACCCCGGATTGATAGACGGCATTTGGGGAGGAAGCGTACCTTATCATTACAACGGACTGAAATCTAACATGCAATGGCTTGAACTGGTGGCCGGAGTCAATGTTCAAATCTATAAAAGCTTCTATATGGGATGGACCTTACGCTTTAAATTTAAAACAGCGGGCTCGATCAGCGAACATGGAAATCCATGGTATGTACCGGGTTTTGGTGAATATGACTCCTCAAACATAGGTATCACATATACACTGATTTATAAATTACCATTTTAACGACATGACAGGATTAGAGATTTGGCTACTTGCAATTGGTTTAGCGATGGATTGCCTCGCTGTCTCTATTGCAAGTGGTATTATTTTAAGGCGTATTCAATGGCGGCCTATGCTCATCATGGCATTTTTTTTCGGACTTTTCCAGGCTATAATGCCTTTATTGGGGTGGTTAGGAGCAAGCACATTCAGCCACCTTATCGAATCGGTCGATCACTGGATTGCCTTTGCTATTCTGGCCTTTCTAGGCGGACGAATGATCAAAGAATCTTTTAAAGAAGAAGATTGCTGCCAAAGATTTAACCCTGCAAGCCTAAAAGTAGTGATAACAATGGCCGTTGCAACCAGCATTGATGCATTGGCCGTAGGAGTATCCTTTGCTTTTCTGGGTATCAAAAGCTGTTCGTCTATCCTTTACCCGGCAGGAATCATCGGATTTGTTTCTTTTTTTATGTCCCTTATAGGATTAATCTTCGGCATTCGCTTCGGATGCGGCATTGCCAGAAAACTTCGTGCTGAATTATGGGGAGGAATCATACTGATCCTTATTGGAACGAAAATATTAATCGAACACTTATTTTTTAATAATTAGCTATCAACCTCAAACAACAAAAGGCTGTGTAATCATAAACAGATTTGTTGCTTACTTACTTTTTACTTATTATGGAAAAGAAAACAAGAAAAAGCTTCATTTGGCTAGCTATCCTGCTGTTGGGAACAATTTGGATACTAGCCCAACGAAATAAACAAATACCTTACAACAGTATCAATGGGCTTGTATTCGGCACAGTATATAATATTACCTATCAATATGACGGCAATCTGAAAGCGGAGATCGATGCCGAATTAAAAAAATTCGACGGTTCACTTTCTCCATTCAATGATACATCTGTCATTACCCGTGTTAATCGTAATGAAGAAATCGTCACAGACACTTTCTTCCAAACCTGTTTTAACCGATCTATGGAGATCTCAGCCGAAACTCGCGGAGCTTTCGATATCACAGTAGCCCCATTAGCCAATGCCTGGGGATTCGGTTTCAAAAAAGGAGCCTTCCCCGACTCGATCATGATAGATAGTCTACTCCAAATCACAGGATACCAAAAAGTTAAACTGGAAAACGGCAAAGTGATCAAAGAAGACCCTCGGGTGATGCTAAGTTGTAGTGCTGTAGCCAAAGGATATTCCGTAGATGTAGTAGCCCGGTATTTGGATAGCAAAGGTATCAAAAACTATATGGTAGATATAGGTGGCGAACTGGTGGTAAAAGGGGTGAATCCCAAAGAGGAAGCATGGAGAATCGGCATAAACAAGCCTGTAGACGATTCCTTGTCGCTTAACCAAGAGATACAAACAACATTAAAACTGACCAATGTAGGTATAGCAACTTCCGGAAACTATCGCAACTTTTACTACAAAGATGGCAAGAAGTATGCCCACACCATCGACCCACGTACCGGATATCCGGTTCAACATAATATTCTTTCAGCAACCGTAGTTGCCGACGATTGTATGACTGCCGACGCATTAGCCACAGCTTTTATGGTAATGGGGCTGGATGAAGCGGAAGCTTTTACAAAATCACACCCCAACATAGGTGCTTATTTTATCTACAGTGATGAAAAAGGGGAGGTGAAAAGCTATTTTACAAAGAACATGAAGCAATATCTTGACAAATAGCGTGAATACCTGCTCCCATAACCGGCCCCATGGGAGCAGGTATTCAGAATGACCGGCACAGAAATTACCAAAAAAGCAAGTTGATTCCGAAGCAAGAATAACGCATTATCAATAAGCATATTATCTCTTTTTAAAGCATCTTTATCTCAGCTCGGGTACGCAGGTTCACGAACTCACATACCCGGGCATATGGGCCAAGATAAGCTCCCTACCATTTTCACTAAAGATACCAAGAAAAACAAACTGCTTTAAATGGTATAAACGGATAGGATAACAAATACATCTATCTGCATATCAAACCAAATGCTTTTGACACCCCATACCGGCACAAACCGCCTACCTCATAAACACGAAATATACCGCTGCTATCAAGCAGACAAAAGCTGCCACATGATTCCAATGCAGTGACTCCCCTTTAAATAATAAGGTAGAAAAAACGGTAAATATAATCAGTGTGATCACCTCTTGGATAATTTTAAGTTGCATCAATGAAAACGGCCCTCCGTTTCCGCTGAACCCCAGCCGGTTGGCAGGAACCTGACAAGAATACTCAGCCAACGCAATCACCCATGAAAACAAAACCACGCCATACAAAGGCCAATTACTGATTATTTTTGTTTCCTGTAGCTTCAAATGCCCGTACCAGGCAAATGTCATAAAAATGTTGGAAACGACTAACAACGAAATAGCATAAATACCTTTCATATTTTATTCAAAATTAAAACTCCACTTCTTTGGGTAACAATTCTTCCTGTACATTTGTCATGCTCCCCCACAGACTGTACCGAGCCTCCGGATTCATCTTTTCCAATTGTCGGAGTATCCCCTTCATATCGCTACGGCTCGATTGGGATTCATAAGGACAATTTTTCACTTGTTTGCGATATCCCCGTATTTGCGCCAACTCCAACAAATCCGCTTCATGCACCAGGCACATCGGGCGAATAATGGTCATATCAAATTTGTTCATTACCAAACGTGGTGGCATTGTACTGAATGCACCCTGATAGGTAATGTTCATTAATAAAGTTTCCAAAATATCGTCCATATGGTGTCCAAGGGCTATTTTATTGCAACCCTGCTCTTTAGCAACAGTAAACAGAGCTTTCCTCCGGTTCCATGAACAGAGAAAACAAGGTGATTTACGCGTATCGGTAGAAGGGTCGAAAGAAGTCTCGTAGACAACTAAAGGAACACCATTCTTTTCAGCATGTTCACGGAGGTAGTCCCAATCACTCTGGTATGGAATATTCTTCATAACCACATGTACAGCTACCACCGAAAAACGAGGTTTGAAAATATGCGAACGTTTACCCAGCAATTCGACTAATGCCAGGGAATCTTTTCCTCCTGAAAGGCCAACAAGCACTTTGTCACCCTCTTCAATCAACCCATATTGAACCATACCTTTGTTAAAACGCTTTTCGATACGCCGAATGGTTTTCTCTTCTTCCGTAAACTGTGCCATAACTCTTTTGAAAAATCGGCTGCAAAAGTAAGAGAAAAGAATGATTTAAAGAAGAATTAACATAATAGAAGAAGAGAAAAAAGGTTTATTTCCAATTAATTTGTATTTTTGAACTTCTGAATAATAACCCAAGACCATTTATGAAGAAAAAAAATATCCTATTCTTTCTATTATGCTTTCTCCTGACAAGCCTATCGGCACAAACTTTGGAACAAGCAAGAGGCATGTATGGCAGAGGGCAATACGCTGAAGCCAAACCTGTTTTTCAAAAATATGTCAAATCGCAACCGGCAAACGGTAATTACAACCTATGGTACGGTGTGTGTTGCCTCAAAACAGGTAATGCTGCCGAGGCCCTAAAATACCTGGAGACGGCAGTAAAGAAACGCATTCCGAGCGGACAACTATATCTGGCTCAGACTTATAATGATTTATACCGCTTTCAAGATGCAGTAGATTGCTACGAAGAATACATTGCAGACTTGTCTAAACGCAAAAAACCGACAGAAGAAGCCGAGCAGCTTTTAGAAAAGGCTAAAGGAAACCTTCGCATGCTGAAAGGGGTGGAAGACGTATGTGTTATTGACAGTTTTGTAATAGACAAAGCCAATTTCCTCAAAGCTTATAAAATCAGTGAAGAATCTGGAAAGCTCTTCACTTACAATGACTATTTCAAGACGAAAGGCTATCATCCGGGAACAGTTTACGAAACAGAAATCGGAAACCGTATTTACTACAGCGAGCAGGGAGAAGAGAGTCTGAATATTCTGTCTAAAACCAAGATGCTGGACGAGTGGAGTCAGGGAAAACCACTTCCGGGAAGTATCAACGCCTCCGGAAATGCCAATTATCCGTATGTCCTGTCGGATGGAGTGACCATTTATTATGCCTCGGATGGTGATGGCTCCATGGGAGGATATGACATTTTTGTAACCCGATATAACACAAATACTGATACCTATCTGGTACCGGAAAACGTGGGTATGCCTTTCAACTCACCTTATAACGACTACATGTATGTCATTGATGAATATAATAATTTAGGATGGTTTGCTTCTGACAGGTATCAACCTGAAGATAAAGTTTGTATCTACGTATTCGTACCCAATGATTCTAAACGAACTTACAACTACGAAGCTATGGAACCGGAAAAAATGATTGAACTAGCCCAGCTCCATTCTCTAGAGAGCACTTGGAAAGACTCTAAAATAGTGGATGATGCCCGTCAACGACTTGAAGCGGTTATCAACCATAAACCGGCTGTAGAACAAAACTTTGATTTTGAATTTATCATTGATGACCACTCTACCTACCATCACTTAACGGATTTCAAGTCTCCAAAAGCCAAACAACTGTACCTGAAATATGAACAGATGGAAAAAGATTACCGCCAGCAAACCGGTAAACTGAAGAGCCAGCGTGAAGGATTCGCACGGTCTAATAAAGACGAACAAAGTAAAATGGCACCGGCTATCCGCGATCTTGAGAAGAGGGTACTTCAGATGTCAGAAGAACTGGATAAACAGGCTATTGAAGTCCGGAATGCAGAAAAACAAAACTTAAAATAACAAACTATGGATGTACTGATCATCATTGCACTGATAGCCGCCGCAGTAATACTTTTTTTAGTTGAACTGTTCGTAATTCCGGGTATCAGCCTCGCCGGTATTTCAGCTTTGGTCTGCATTATCTATGCAAACTATTATGCTTTTGCTAACCTGGGAACAGGTGCAGGGTTTATAACACTTATTATATCGGGAATTGCCTGTATCGGCTCGCTTGTCTGGTTCATGCGGTCGAAAACCTTGGATAAATTGGCATTGAAGAAAGACATAACATCCAAAATAGACCGAAGCGCTGCCGAAAAAGTAAAAGTTGGCGATACAGGTATCACGATTACCCGACTGGCTCAAATTGGCAATGCTGAAATCAATGGCAATATCATAGAAGTCAAGTCAATGGACGGATTACTGAATGAAAAAACTCCGATTGTTGTCAATCGGATCACTGATGGAATAATCTTTGTCGAAAAATTAAAATCCTAATATTCACTTAAAATCAAGCACAATTATGAATGTCGAACCTATGTATCTGACTATCTTCTTGATAGCGGGAGGTATTATCTTCCTGGTTCTTTTCTTTCATTATGTACCTTTTTTCCTATGGCTATCAGCCAAAGTATCAGGAGTTAATATCTCTTTGGTACAACTTTTTCTGATGCGTATCCGTAATGTTCCGCCATACATCATCGTACCGGGTATGATTGAAGCACATAAAGCAGGTCTGAGCAACATCACCCGTGATGAACTTGAAGCACACTATCTGGCAGGCGGACACGTAGAACGGGTAGTCCATGCATTGGTATCTGCATCGAAGGCCAATATCGAACTTCCATTCCAAATGGCTACTGCAATTGATCTTGCAGGTCGCGATGTCTTCGAAGCCGTGCAGATGTCGGTTAATCCTAAAGTTATCGACACACCACCCGTAACAGCTGTTGCGAAAGACGGTATCCAGCTGATAGCCAAAGCACGTGTGACGGTACGTGCCAATATTCGCCAATTGGTGGGTGGTGCCGGCGAAGATACAATCCTGGCACGTGTAGGTGAAGGTATCGTTTCGTCAATCGGTTCCTCTGAAAACCATAAGTCAGTACTTGAGAATCCTGATTCCATATCAAAACTAGTGCTGCGCAAAGGACTCGATGCCGGTACTGCATTTGAAATTCTCTCTATTGATATCGCTGATATTGATATAGGTAAGAATATTGGTGCTGCCCTGCAAATAGACCAGGCAAATGCCGACAAGAATATCGCGCAGGCAAAAGCGGAAGAACGCCGCGCAATGGCTGTGGCTACCGAACAAGAAATGAAAGCCAAAGCGGAAGAGGCCCGTGCTAATGTAATTCAGGCAGAAGCGGAAGTTCCAAAGGCCATGGCTGAAGCTTTCCGTAGTGGAAATCTCGGTATTATGGATTATTATAAAATGAAAAATATTCAAGCTGATACATCAATGCGTGAAAACATAGCTAAACCTATCGGTGGAGCTACCAGTAAACCGTTGAGCGATTAGAGAAAGCATTTCACCACAAACAACTGAGAGCAGTATAACCGCCGGAGAGAACAATCTCGGGAAACAAGCGGTTAATCCATGTAGTTTGTGGTGAACGTATTTATTAAACTAAAACCTTTCAATAACATGAAAAAGTATTTTCCTTCCTCCGAATTAATTATCAACGAAGACGGTTCGGTATTCCATTTGCATGTAAAGCCGGAATGGTTGGCAGACAAAGTAATATTGGTAGGTGATCCCGGACGGGTGGCACTCGTAGCTTCTCACTTCGAAAATAAAGAATGTGAAGTGGAAAGCCGCGAATTTAAAACGGTTACCGGAACTTATAAAGGCAAACGGATAACTGTCGTTTCTACCGGTATCGGTTGTGACAATATCGATATCGTAGTCAATGAACTGGATGCTTTGGCAAATATCGACTTCCAGACTCGGGAAGAAAAAGAGCACCTCCGCTCTTTAGAGTTAGTTCGCATCGGTACATGCGGAGGATTGCAACCCAACACACCGGTCGGCACATTCGTCTGTTCTGAAAAGTCAATCGGCTTTGACGGACTGTTGAACTTCTATGCCGGACGCAATGCTGTTTGTGACCTTCCCTTTGAACGGGCATTTATGAATCACATGGGTTGGTCCGGTAACATGTGTGCTCCTGCACCTTATGTTATTGATGCCAATGCAGAATTAATAGACCGTATTGCGCAAGAAGATATGGTGCGCGGTGTTACTATTGCAGCCGGTGGTTTCTTCGGACCGCAAGGACGCGAACTCCGTGTTCCCTTGGCGGACCCTAAGCAGAATGATAAAATCGAAAAGTTTGAATATAAAGGTTACAAGATAACCAACTTCGAAATGGAGAGTTCCGCCCTTGCCGGCCTCAGCAAGCTGATGGGACACAAAGCCATGACCGTTTGTATGGTTATAGCTAACCGCTTGATCAAAGAAGCGAACACAGGCTATAAGAATACCATCGATACATTAATTAAAACTGTTCTCGATCGAATCTGATGAATTTATCATTTGCCGCCATTGACTTTGAAACCGCCACAGGATACATGGAAAGTGCTTGTGCGGTAGGTATCGTTACCGTTACAGACGGAGAGATTACAGACGAATATTACAGCCTGATTCAACCACCGGAGAATGAATATTGGCGTGCAAATATGCTTGTACATGGAATAACGCCGGGAATGACAGAGTCACTCCCGGGATTTCATGCCATCTATCCCGAAGTCAAAAAGCGCTTACAAGGCAACGTAGTAGTTGCGCACAATGAACAATTCGACCGCAATGTACTGAAGAATACCATGCGGATGTACGGACTGGATTATGATGAGTTATCGCTTCCTGAACGTTGGGAATGTACCTGCCGCATCTATCGTTCTTTAGGATACAAGCCGGTCAACCTAAGCGCCTGTTGCGAACGGGAAGGCATCGAACTTAAACACCACGAAGCACTTTCCGATGCCCGGGGATGTGCAAAGCTATATCTCAATTTCCTTGAAAAATACCGTCCGCTCAGTACCCTATGGTGAAACGCTCCTGATGATGCTCCGACTTCTCAAGCTCATCAATCATGGCAGCCGCATAATCTTCCACAGATATATGACTGTTACCTACCATATCCACAATCATCTCATCTTTCCCCAGGCGATATCTGCCTGTACGTACTCCAGGAGCCATATCTGCCGCCGGCGAGAAGAAAACCCAGTCAACCTCTTTTTCTTTCTTCAGAAAATCAAGATAAAAATCACTCAAGGCTCTCACACCAGGCAATATCTTTTCGGGAACTTCTCCCGAATCGACCAGTCGGATGCCGGGAGCAATAAACAGTGAACCGGCACCACCCACCATCAAAAAACGATAAACTCCAGCCTTTTTTACACCATCGATAATCGTCAGATAAACCTCAATGGTTTCCTTGTATATATCGGGATTATTCCACCCCGGGTTGAAAGCACTGATCACGGCATCAGCACCTTTACAAACCTTACAGACTTCATCCAATGAAGAAACATCAGCTCTCTTCACTTCCAGATTTTCATTCTCTATCTTGATCTTTTCAGGATGACGAACTACCGCCGTCACATGGAATCCACGGTTCAAAGCTTCATTCAGAATAGCCGAACCGACGAAGCCGCTGGCCCCGATTAGTACTACTTTCTTCATAATCCAATTTATCTTTATAGCATTATTTACTACAGAACATACTATATGATAAATTGTTGCATTGAAAGACCGACTATTCCTCCCTCCTATAAATAAGTTTCGATCGTTTCTTTCAGCTTCTCCAGAGGATATGGTTTTGCAATCACTTCATTACACCCTGCTTCAAGAGCTCGCTCTCCTTCCGGACAAAAGGCATATGCTGTAATTGCTATAATCGGTATCTCTTGCGAGATAGCACGAATTTTTGCTGTTGCCTGAATACCATTCATCACCGGCATTCGGATATCCATCAAAATCAAGTCGGGCTTCTCGCGTATGAAACTCTTCACAGCTTCTTCTCCATTAGGCACCCAAAGAATCGTATATTCTTTTTTCAGAAAGGCATTAATCTGCAGATAACTGGACTCCACATCTTCCGCAATCAGTATCTTCTTCTGCCGGTTCTCCACTCCCATATTACCCGCTGCGTTTTCTCTTTCGCCAACCACAACTTCCTGTACTTGCCTATTGGGCAAATAAAGAATGAAAGTACTCCCCTGCCCAAGCTCGGATTCCACTTCAATCCGACCGCCCAACCGCTCTACAATACTCTTACAGATAGGTAATCCCAGCCCTGTTCCTTGTACAAAATCATTCAACTTCTCAAAGCGGGTAAATATCAAAGGTAATTTCTCTTTGGAAATACCGCAGCCGGTATCTGTTACATAAAGTTTAACCCATTCTTCCTCTTTTACAAGTCCGAAAGTAATGCTACCCTCAATGGTATTTTTAATTGCATTCGACAAGAAATTGAACAATACCTGCGTCACCCGATTCCTATCTGTCGAAATCCAAATTTCCTCTGATGGACGAATCACATTCAGCTTGACTCCTTTTTTCATTTTAAGACGATGTACTTTATCCACTTCATCTACCAATCCGCTCATTTCCGTCAACTGACAATGCATTTCCGACTTACCCGACTCGATTCGTGACAAATCGAGAATATCATTAATCAGTTGTAACAGTAGATTGCTATTCTGCTGAATGATCCCTAAATACTCTTCTTTCTCCTTTTCATCCTCAGTCAAAGCTATAATTTCCGAAAAGCCCACAATAGCATTTAAAGGAGTACGTATCTCATGACTCATATTGGCCAGAAATACTGATTTCATCCGATCAGCCTCTTCTGCCCTTTGCTTGGCTTCAAGTAGCTCTTGCGAACGTCGCATCCGATCACCAATATCATGAATCAAGGCCAGCACCTTATTTCCCTCAAACGGAGCAATGCGTGCCTGAAAAAAATGTCTGCCGGCTTCGACATCCACAGGATACTCTATTTCTTTTAACTTCCCACTTTTTAGGCATTCATGAATACTGCTAATAAACAAGTCACTGACCTCAGAAGAATAAATAGATCGCCCATCTGCTCCTTTCAACACTTCCACCGGATGCAACAACTCTGTATCGGGTGCCATCAATACATCCGTAATAAAAAAATTATCATCAAAAATAAATATGAACTCCGGAGTGCTTCAATAATTTTCCGGTTTCGTTCCTCAAGCTGCCTGATCTGTGCTTCTTTTTCACAACGTGAAGTGATATTGGCAGTATATGCTATAATTTTATCAGAGCCATTCTCCTTATTCTTCTTATAAGCAATAAAATTATCTTCAAGCCAAATTGTTTCTCCTTGCCTCCCTACACAACGTACCACAATTTGGGAGATTTTGGTTTCCGATTCAAGCATCTGCGCAAAAGTCGTTTGATAAGAGATAACATCCTCCGGATGGGCAAACCGATAAAAGTCATTAATATCTCTGAATATGATTCCGGCCTCCTTCAACCCTAAAATATGGAAATATTCATCTGTGAAATTACACTCTCCTGTAGGAATGTCATATTCCCAAAATGCAATCTGATGTCCTGCCAGGACAGAAGTGATTTTCTGATAATTATCTTTCAAATTCTCAAGGTTTCCGGTATCAGGGAATGAATCCAGTGTGTGTGCCATAGCCATAAAGTTTGTCTTGCTGTATGCGAACAAAGATAAAATAATAAAGTATAACTTCTATCTGTTTGCTCTGTTTTTTACCAAGAAAGCTCTATCTTTGCCTCTCAAAATGAATTAGATAATGAATCAAGACACAATTTGCGCCATAGCAACCGCTCAAGGAGGAGCCATCGGAAGCATTCGTGTTTCCGGTCCTGAAGCTATTACCATCACCGGCCGTATTTTTACCCCGGCCAAATCCGGAAAGCTGCTGAGTGAACAGAAACCTTATACGCTTACTTTCGGCCGAATTTATAACGGAGAAGAAATGATAGATGAAGTTCTTGTCAGTCTCTTCCGGGCTCCACACTCTTATACAGGGGAAGACAGCACTGAAATCACCTGTCACGGATCATCTTATATTTTACAACAAGTGATGCAACTACTGATTAAGAACGGGTGTCGCATGGCGCAACCGGGAGAATATACTCAACGAGCGTTTCTTAATGGTAAAATGGATTTAAGTCAGGCCGAAGCCGTTGCCGACCTGATTGCCTCTTCCTCTGCTGCTACCCACCGTCTTGCCTTGAGTCAAATGCGCGGTGGCTTTAGCAAAGAATTGACAACTCTACGTGAAAAACTGCTGAACTTCACTTCAATGATTGAACTGGAGCTGGACTTCAGTGAAGAAGATGTAGAGTTTGCGGACCGTTCCGCCCTACGCCGACTGGCTGACGAGATAGAAGAAGTCATTGCACGTCTGGCCAATTCGTTCAGTGTAGGGAATGTCATAAAAAATGGTGTACCGGTAGCTATTATCGGAGAAACCAATGCAGGAAAATCAACTCTACTGAATGTCCTGCTGAATGAAGACAAGGCTATTGTAAGCGATATTCACGGCACTACACGGGATGTCATCGAGGATACTGTGAATATAGGTGGTATCACTTTCCGTTTTATCGATACAGCCGGTATCCGGGAGACCAGTGATACGATAGAAAGCCTGGGTATCGAACGGACTTTTCAAAAACTCGATCAGGCAGAGATTGTACTGTGGATAATTGATTCGGCTGACGCAATTTCACAGTTAACACTGCTCTCCGATAAGATTCTTCCTCGTTGTGAACACAAACAATTGATTTTAGTCTTTAATAAGGTAGAACTGATAAATGAAACTCAGAAAAACGAACTTACCTCACAATTTTCTGAGCATATAGGTTCGGAAATAGAATCTATTTTTATTTCTGCGAAACAACGTTTGCACACGGATGAACTCCAACAGAGACTCGTAGCAGCCGCTCATTTACCAACAGTCACCCAGAATGATGTCATTGTAACAAACGTCCGCCATTACGAAGCACTAACACGTGCGCTGGATGCAATTCACCGGGTACAAGAAGGATTGGACGCAAATATCTCCGGAGATTTTCTTTCACAAGACATACGCGAATGTATTTTCCATTTATCCGATATAGCAGGGGAAGTGACAAATGATATGGTGCTGCAAAATATATTTGCGCATTTCTGCATCGGCAAGTAAATTACTGATTATCAAATAATTAAATTGATTATAATCGATTAATATGGCGCTCTTTACGGGCGCCTTTTTTGTTGTACAAGTATCGTTGATAATCGTTGCTAAGCCTTTTTACGCCATTTTTTGTACCTCCTGTGTACCTCACCACGAAAATCCGAGGATTATCGTTGGCAAGGTCGTGGAGAATGTTGACTATGGTTGACAATAGTTTACGATGGTTGACAAAAAACAGGAGAAATGAAGGAGAATTAACCCCTAAATATTAAGTAAAAATGGCAACTAGTAACTTTAGAATTAAAAAGATTTGTGAGTGGTGCGGTAAAGAATTCGAGGCTCAGAAAGTTTCTACAAGGTTCTGTTCACACAGGTGTGCAAATTTTGCCTATAAACGGGCCATACGCAAAAAACGAGTGCAGACAACAGAGTCACAAACTCAAGTTCAGAAAACTGAACGCATCATTGAAGACATTAAGGAGAAGGAATATCTGTCCTTTTCAGAAACAGGACGTCTGTTAGGTCTATCTCGCCAAGCTATCTATACCATGGTAAAGGCAGGTCACCTTAAAGCGTCTAAAATTAGCAGTAGGCTTTCATTTATCAGGAGGACTGATATTGATGCTATGCTTCAAAATAAGCCTTATCAATATCGAATGCCCAAAGATACAATCCCTATCACAGACTTCTATACCACCAATGAGATTAAAGAGAAATTCGGTGTCAAAGATTCCTGGATATTTCATATAGCTAAAGAGCATAATATACCCCGGACATTTAACCGTGGGAAAACCTATTGGAGCAAAAAGCATATTGATGACTACTTTGCAAAGAAAGCTCCCGATCCTGAAATCAAGGAATGGTACAGCACGCAAGACATGCAAGAGCAGTTCGGCATGACGCTGACGGCCATCTATTCTTTTGTATCAAAGAATGCCATTCCCAAGAAGAAGGTCGGCATCATGGTGTACTACTCCAAGAAGCATGTGGACATAGCCAAAGGTCTCATAGCTCCCGAAGAGCCCAAATACTACACTATTGCCGAAGCAATGGAGCGATTCAATCTGACACGGGATCAACTCTACCATTATGTGAAATATCATAATATTCCCCGCATAAAGGTCGGTAAATATACCAAGATCCTGCGGGCAGAGCTGGACAAGTTCTTTGAACCGCCAAAGATAGAATGAGCCGAAAGTTATTTTCCGGTGATAAATACCACCATCAGAACACCTATTTTATTTGCAACAAAAACAAGTATTAATCAAAAAACAATATAGCTATGACACTTACATGCACCAACGTAACTTTGAGACAAAAGCCATTGCGTAACGACCGCATATCTCTTTATCTGGATTATTATCCGGCCATTCGCAATCCTTATACGATGAAGATGAGTCGCCGGGAATTCCTCGGTATCTACATCTATGCCAAACCCAAGAACGAGCAGCAAAGAATGTTCAATCAGGACATGCTGAACAAAGCAGAGGCAATCCGCTGTATCCGTGTCCAGTCGCTTATCAATGAAGAATTTGGGTTCCTGGACAAGAACAAACAAAAGGTAGATTTCCTTGCCTACTTCCGGACAAAGGCACGAGAAAAGTATGAGAAATGGGATTGCGTTTATAATCACTTTGAGAAATTTGTCGGCGGTAAATGTACCTTTGGCGATGTCACCGTGGAACTGTGCGAGAAGTTCAGGGATTACCTGCTCAAATGCAAACAAATCAATCATCCCAATGCTTATATCTCACGTAATTCGGCAGCCGGCTATTATTCTACTTTTCGAGCCCTGTTGAAGATAGCCTACAAAGAGAAGATGCTGCGTGAGAACTTGAACGACTTCCTGGAAAAGATAGAATGGAAAGAGGTCAAGAAAGAGTATCTGACACTTGATGAAGTCAAGAAACTGGCAGCTACACCCTGCAAAATTCCAGTCTTGAAACAGGCCTCCCTGTTTGCCTGCATGACCGGCCTCCGTATCAGTGATATTTTGAAGCTGGACTGGCGTGATTTTGAGGTTGGCCCAGACCAAGGCTACTACATTCGTATCTGTACCGAGAAAACAGAAACAGAAGCCACTCTCCCCATCAGTCAGGAAGCACTGGAGTTGTGTGGCGAATGGGGCACCGGAAAAGTCTTCAAAGGCTTAACCCGCTCCATGACCCATCACCCCTTGAAACAATGGATTGCCGAAGCCGGAATCAGAAAGCACATAACCTTCCACTGCTTTAGGCACTCGTATGCGGTCATCCAAATCTCTTTAGGTACAGACATTTACACAGTATCGAAGATGCTGACGCATAAGAATGTCACCACTACTCAAATCTATGCTGATTTGGTTAATTCCAAGAAGCGAGAGACAGCGAATAAGATTTCGTTGAAATAGCATTGGTTCTGTAACATAAGAAGAATCCGACGTGGGTTTAAAACCTAGTCGGACTCTTCTTTTTTATTCTAATGTGGCATAGATGGCATAGAAATAAGTACCATATCGAGGACAAATGCTGCCACTTTCTTGGATTTATAGTATGGTATTAATGAAACGATATATATTTGCGCATAAACAATTAGCAAATATCATTATGAATCAGAAATGTATTGAACATATAACACTCTATTCCCTTGTATTGGTAGGTACTCTTGTTGTTGGCGTTTTAGTTCGTCAGTATGTTTTATCCAAGGGTGTTGACGATTTCAGTAGTAGTGTTGCATTTTTTGCAACAGTAATTGTCTTGATGGCGATCTATGCCAGTTTACAGACAACTTTCAATCAGTTTCTGCTGCCACGCATAGAAGTTTTTCTATTGCGTTTCTCTGCTTTTCAAACGATGAAAAATCACAATGATACCGTTTCTGTTCCGGAAGCCCCAACAATCAAAGATTCAAACCAAGCTACGCCTGATGTCATTGAGTCTGCTCCTACCGTTGAAGGAATAATCTCTGGGCCTTCAGAATATGAAATCATGCGAACCAATTCTATCGCAAAAAAGAATCGTGCTATTCAAACCAAATTGGAAAAGGTCATTAGCTATACGAAGCAAACAATGGTTGCCTATATGAGTGAAGAGGAACTCAATCGTCTATGCGCATACATCGTAGAATATAGTTCAGGTGATACCTTACAAAAGATATCGCCTGTAAAGGTTGACTCTCAGCTTAAAAGCATTGATATTATGCACTTTGGCTGGAATATTGGCAAGGCTTTTGGTAGAAAGCGTATTCATACAGCTACATTTATTAAAAATGTCTTTGCTCACACTCTTTGCGACGTGGAAATCTCAACTATTGAGCGTAAAATGTCACACACAGAATCCGAATGTCATATAGAGTTAGATAAAATGTGGAAAAGACATTAGGATATAGTCATGATTATAGTATATAAAACTAATATTATGACCATTATTCGAGTTATATATATCGAATAATATTTAGTTATTGTTTCTTCTGATATTAACCAGCTTCTTGTAGTAATAATCGCAGCAACAAGTCCCATTATTATTCCTCCAAAATTATTATTAATTAACAAAAAATCAACTATACTTTTGCAGTTAATTATAGGACTCCAAAATAATAACCATAGTTCATTAAGCAAAGCTAATGATAGGATACTCATTACTACTATAGATATATAGTATATGCTCATAAACCAAGTTTTTAATGAACTAGGAATACTAATATCTATACTTAAAGAAGCAACATCATTAACAGAAGTATCCACTCCATTGTTAATTATAGTTAAAGAGACCTTCCCAGGATCTGCCTCATTACCATCTGAATTTGCAAAATCGATTCTATTGTGAGCAGATGATCGAATCAACTTTGAATTATATTTTACATTAAAATTATTCGGAGCTTTTACATATAACCAAGAACTTTTCCCTTCTAATGGTAGATAATCATACTTAATTCTCCTTTCCATAAGAGGGGAAAGAAATGATTTTCTCTCTTTATTCTCAGACTTTATTGAGTCATAATATGATGCAGTAATAAGAAAGTTATTATATTGAGATTTTAATATTTTTATAAAACATGGCAATCCTTTTCTATTGTTCCACAATTCATCAAAATTTATAGAAGCTTTATTTAGTTCTTCTTCTAAGACTTTGTAAATTTTCTTTTTAATATCACTTTCTTTTGCTATGGACAACCTTTTTCCGTCTTGAGCTATTTTTAGCCAACTTAATCGTTTTATAGGATTGAATAAATAATAATATTCTGTATAATCAAAATCATCATCAACTTCAACATCATATTCATGAGTAATTAAGGCTCTGTTTGGAGTTTCAAAATCAAGTAGCCTTTTTTCTCTTAATTTGAAACTATCTAAACTTTTACAATATCTCTTACAAAACAGATCCACATTACTAATAAAAAGAAATATTTTTGGAGTATCAGTTCTATTAATTTGTACGCAAGAATACTCGTTGCTAGTATTCTCATTTAAACCTGGTAAGTAATAATTATTTTGCATATATTTTCATTTTTAAAGGACATAAATTATCACAACGTTCACAAGTGTATTCATTGGTAATAACACAAGAATGCTTCTTTGCCCTTATTCTATATATACTATTTTCCTCATCTTTAAATTGTTGGAATCTTGTTACATTAACTGCTTTTGCAACAATTCTTGCAGCGATTATCGCGTTTTTAGCATCTTCTTTACTAAAAAATGATGTTTGATGCTCATTAGGAGAAATTGCATTTATAATGTGAGCTATGTTATTATATGCCATAAATGATGCGCCTATGCTAGCTGCAATATGATCATATCCTATCGCACTATCTATCACAGATGGACCTAATGGCATAATAGGAGCATTGCACTTTTTAAGCAATACAGAATGTTTTACAATATTATCTATACTAATATGGCCAACATTTTCAATTATAACTGAAATTCCTTGTTTTTGTAAATAACAACTTAGATCTATTTGTCGTTGTGTTTCCATTATATGAGCATTATCACATGCATCTATAATACCTGCAGGTCTAAAAGTCGTTCCAAGACTTATAACAAAATTATACTTCTTAGCTAATAAAATAATTTCATCTAAACATTCTCTAAAAAGATTTTTCTTATTATGTTCATATGCAGCTTTTAAAGTAATAGAACCTCCACGGCTTGTAACAGGTATTTTTCTTTCTTTTATAGCTATTTCAAATATGTCACTATCAGCTGTAAAGTGCATTGTCATAAAGGCAATCCCCATTTCAGCGTATTTCTCTATTTGTTCTAATAATACTGACTTATTTAATTGGGAATGCCCAATTGCATATACCGGAACTACTCCTAGAGGCACATCATAATTTTGCAAAATATACTGAGCTAATTGTCCCTGTTTATCATATATAGATAAATCCATCATGGTATCCGGTGAAGTTTCTTTACGACTGAATAACATATCAATCTTATCCTTTTCGTAAGATAATTTATGTATATCATTAACCCCAACATTACAATTAACTACTATTGGTGATTTCTCACCTATAATTATATTGCTTTTTCTTCCTTTTAATTCAACAGATTTCATAATCAATCGTTATTATGTTTGATTATTTCTTTTAATTCAGATATTGAAAGATTACCTCTATGCAACATAGCGTGACAATTTGGACATACAGGGCGTAAATCATCACAGGATATTTCCTTCATTTCTTTAATTGAGGAGATGGGAATCAAATGATGAACATGAATAAAGTCTTTACCTAATTCACCATACAAGTCTTCAAATCTAAAATTACATACAGCACATTTAGCTCCAAATTTGTCTATACATTTTTGTCTGGCCAAACTACTCCTAGAATATTTATTAATAATGACTTGTTCAAATCCCCCTTCATAATACGTCTCATTTTCTTTTAGATCTTTCAAACCTTCAATCTCTTCTTGAGGAACTAAAGCATTATTAATCTTTTCTGAAAATTTACAATATATTTCTCTTTCAATTAATCTATGGGTATGGTGCTTATTCTCGTAGTATTCAATATGTTTCATATATGCATCAAGAGCTATCTTTAATTGTGTTGCACCAAAATCTTCATATATTTTTTCTAAATAAAAAGCTCTTAAGTCTGTGCTAATTCCACGTGTGTGTTTAGTTCCATTAAGCATATGACGCAGAGCTGCACAAAAAACCACAAAAGAATTTGAATTAAACTTCCATTCAATCAACTTAGGTTGAATCTGAGTGACTGCATCAACCTGACGTATTTTTTTTGAATATACTAATTTTGCAAATTCGTATATTATGGACATATCTTCTTTTATCATGATATTGAAAGCTAGTACGTTTTAACTGTAATACAAAATTAGTAAAACTAATCATACAAAGTATTTAGCCTTCTAGTATTTAGAATTATACATTTTATGTTTCTTTTCATCCAAACTCATAAAAATATTATTGGGGACAATCTTAATTCGTATTTAATACTCTAATATTCAATTATATATAACTATAAATCACCACCAAAAGTTATCTCACAGTTATATCCCGGTGATGTTTTCCACCATCAAAACACCAATTTCCTTTGCCAGCGAACAATTAAAAACGAGTACGTATGGCAAATGAACAAATCACTTTTGATAAGCTGCCGCAGGCGGTAGGTTATCTCACAGAACAGATGGAACAAATCCGGCAAATGGTGGCGGCATTGCAACCACAGACATCTTCTGACAAGCATCGTCTTGTTGAAATTGACGAAGCCTGTAAAATCACACGAAAAGCGAAGCCTACCATTTACACGCTTGCACGTAAAGGACTAATTCCAGCCTATAAAAAAGGAAAGAAACTCTACTTCTATGAAGATGAGTTACTGCAATGGATTGAGTCCGGGCGCAAGCAGATGCAGGCAATGTCGCTCCAGGAACAAGCCGCGCAAATAGTACATGGAGCAAAGCGTAAACCAAAGGGAGGTTATAACTTTTGATCTGCACGGCTATGGAAACCTCCAAATTAACAGCAGAAGGTATCATCGGCGAGGCTGTGCGCATCGGGGCCAAGATGTCCGGCGGTGAGTTCCCGATAGAAGTCTTTCCTATCAGGATTCAGCGTATCATTGGCAGTTTACACGATTGTCAGGGCTATCCCGTAGATTATGTTGCTGCGGCTATCCTTGCAGCCATTGCCGTGGGGATTGGCAACTCCCATCTGGTGCAGGTAAAGCGCAACTGGCTGGAAAGTCCTATTCTGTACATGGCACTGATTGGACGCCCCGGAGCGAATAAGAGTCATCCGCTGAGTTTCGCTTTCCAGCCGTTTATTGAACACGACTATTGTCAGAATCAGGAGTATCAGAAGTTGTATGCCGAGTATGAACGCACTATGTCCATGAGCAAAAAGGAACGCATGGAAGCTGGTTTGGATGAATTTCCGCAGGCTCCCGTGCGCAAACGCTTTCTTGTTTCGGATATTACTCCCGAAGGATTGAGCCTGATACATGCCCAGAATCCCAGAGGACTCTGCCTTTGGTCGGACGAGCTGTCGGCCTGGTTCAAGAACTTCAACCGTTACAATAACGGTTCGGAAGAACAATTCTGGCTTTCGGTGTTCAATGCCAAGCCCACGATTTCCGACCGCAAGAGTATGCAAAGTTCCATTTTTATCAGACGTCCTTACATCTCTGTTATCGGTACCATTCAAAAGAAGATTCTGGGCGAACTGGTCAAGGGCGAGCGTTCGAGTAACGGTTTTATTGACCGTATTCTTTTCGTGATGCCTGAATCTGTCTTGAAAAGCAGATGGAACGACCGGGAAACTCCTGAAGAACTGGAAATCCAGTGGCAACAGATTATCGACAAGCTGATCACACAGGATTGTCCGCATGACGAGAATAATGAGTTGCAGCCTCAATGCCTGCCATTCGATGAAAATGCCAAGCAACGGCTTTACGGTTGGCAGCATGAAAATGCCCGTCAATGTGATATGGAAACCAATGATGCTTTGGTAGGTATTTACTGCAAACTGGAAATCTACATTATCCGGTTTTGTCTGATTATACAGCTTGCCCGATGGACTTGCGGAGAGTGCGACAAGCATACGATTGACCTTGAAAGCGTGAACCGTGCCATCCTGCTGGCAGAGTATTTTCGGACAACAGCCGTAAAAGTGCAGACTGCCGTCAGTCAGGAACAGTTGAGCGAATTGCACCGCAACATATACCTGAATCTGCCTCACAGATTTACAACGGCAGAAGGTATCGGCATTGCTGAAAGTTACGGGATGAAGGAACATGCTTTTAAGATGTTTCTAAAACGCCACATCGGAACATTATTCAGAAAAGAGAATCATGGAGAATACAGTAAATAAACCTGTTACTATGCACATTTTCGCAACCGAGGGGTTTGTGAAGTTGCGAAAATGTGCATAGTAACATCCAAACAGAAAGAAAAATGAACTACAGATTTACATTAGAACCATACAAAGGTGTCAGCACCCGGCATACATGCCCGAACTGCCACCGCAAAAGTTGTTTCGCCAAATACATCGACACGGAAAAGCAAATCAGTTTTCCCAATTATGTAGGGCGATGCAACCATGAACAGAAGTGTGGCTACAACTATACGCCCAAAATGTACTTTGACGAAAACCCGATTGCCAAAGAACGATTGAGCGAAAAGTTTGTACCGGTGTCAAAGCCAGGCATCAGTCTGCTTCCTGAACCTTCATTCATTGAGCCGAAAATCATGAGGCAGTCCCTGAAGCTGTATCACACGAACAAGCTGTTTCAATTCCTGAGTTTGCATTTCGGACAGGAGGCTACCAAAGAACTGATGTTGCGCTACCATGTAGGAACCTCGAAGCATTGGCCGGGAGCTACAGTCTTCTGGCAGGTGGATATTTCCGGACGGGTACGCACCGGAAAAGTGATGCTCTACAATCCCGAAAACGGGAGACGGATTAAAGAGCCGCACAACTACATCACGTGGGTACATTCCCTTCTGAAGAAAGAGAATTTCAACCTTCGGCAATGTTTGTTTGGTGAACATCTTTTGTCCTCCGACCAGCAGCGTCCGGTTGCCCTTGTGGAGAGTGAGAAAAGCGCTTTGATTTCCAGCTTCTATCTGCCACAATATCTATGGATTGCTTCGGGCGGAAAGAACGGAGCGTTCAATCGGGATGCCATGAGCGTATTGAGAAACCGACGTGTTCTGCTCTTCCCCGACCTTGGGGCAACCGACTATTGGAACAGCAAAATGGAGATGATCCGGAGCCTGGGAATAGAGGTTTCTCTCTTCGATTTTATGGAAAGAAACGCAACAAAAGAAGAACGGGATGCGGGTTATGACATCGCCGATTTCCTGCTGAGAGAAGAGACAAAGGAGGCTATTTTCAATCGTCTTATCACGTTGAATCCGGCCTTGAAAACGCTGGTCGAAACTTTCGATTTGCAGCTCGTCAATGTGGAGAAAGCACCGCTTTCAGCAAAGGTTCAACGTACCCGGAAAGGACTTTTTAAATGATAACTTTCAGATGTCTGATTCACTTCTTTTTCACTGGAGCAAGTTTATGCCGGTGTATTACATTTCCCGGCCACTTGCTCACCTCAAAAGAAGGTGAGACGGCTCCCGATGGTCACAATTATTAATCTCAAAAGCAAATATTATGGACAAGAAAAATACAGTTACAATCCGTCTTACAGACGAACAATTCGGCTGGCTCAGAGCACTCAGCCGACGCAGTAAACGCAGTCAAAGCGAAGTTGTGCGTTCACTCATCGAACGCGGTACGGTGCGTGAACGAATTACGAGAGAAAATCTTGACATTATCCGAAAACTGATTGGCGAAAGCACGAACCTGAATCAGCTTGCCAGACGAGCCAATGCTTACGGTTTTTATCGTGTGGCCGATGAGTGCAGTACCGCCGTTCAACAGATTTCACAACTCATAAAACAACTCAAGGATGATAGGTAAGATTGTTAAGGGCACATCGTTTTCCGGGTGCGTAAACTATGTGCTGAAAGAAGATAAATCGCGACTGCTGAAAGCAGTTGGTGTCTACGGTTCACCCGAAGAAATAGCGGAGCAATTCGAGTTGCAGACTTTACTGAATGACAAGGTCAAGAACACGGTCGGCCATATATCATTGAGCTTCTCCGCAGAGGACAGAGACCGCCTCCGTGACGATGATGGGCTGATGCTGAAGATCGCCCACGACTATATGAAACTGATGGGAATTGAGAATACGCAGTTCATCATCGCCCGGCATACCGACCGTGACCATCCGCATTGTCACATCGTTTACAACCGGGTGGATAATGACGGCCGCACCATCAGCGACAAGAACGACCGTTACCGGAATGAAAAGGTCTGCAAGATGCTAACAGCTCGTTACCGCTTGCATTTTGCCGAAGGAAAAGAGCATGTCAATTTCATGCGGTTACGTCATCATGACAAGGTAAAGTATTTTATCTATCATGCCTTGAAACGAGAAGTTCCGAACGCCCGAAGCTGGAGTGAGCTGCGACTGGCCTTACGGAAGTACGGAATTGATACGCAATGGAAGCAAAGTCGCACGACCGGAGAGATGCAAGGTGTCAAGTTCACATGTGACCAACTGACCTTTAGCGGTTCCAAGATTGACCGCCAGTTCAGTTTCCTGAACATCGACCAGGAGCTGAGATATAACGCTCTTTCTGCTACCATGAACCAGCGTCAGGCACAGACAGAAACCATACGCGAGGAACCTCGGCATGAATACCAGCAGGAGAATCATTCCAGCATCAGTGTGGGATTGTTCACGCCCTCTCCTACGGATTATGATACGGAGGAAGCGATACAGGCCAACCGGCTTAAAAAGAAGAAAAAGAAACCGAAACGCAAGCGAGGTTTCAGTCTATAATCAATTTTTTATTAACCATCAAAATTCAAATTATTATGAACTATTCCGATTTTATTTACGATTTCAATCTCTATTTGTGTGAGAGATTCGGTTATAGAAATTGCTGTTCCGTTATGCACAACGCCAACGGCATTTGTGTTTCCGTCCATGTAGGCGAAATGGATTTATACATCCGTTTTTGGGAATACAGTTGCGGCGTTGGCAGCATCCCCGACTGGAGCATTATCATTGTGCGCAGCAACTTCAAACGAAACCAACAGGAGAACCTGAAAGACCTTGCCCGTTTCTTCAAGGAGTACGCCCCGCGCTATGGTTACAAATACCTCTGCACCGAGGATGATGATTACAAGTATTATCAGACCCTTGGTTTGAAACTTATCCACAGAGGATTTTTCAGACAATATAATTATGGGTTGCCGTTGAAAGAGTTGGAGGTGTAACGTAGATTTCTTTATGAAGGAGAGGGAAAAAACTCTCCTTCATTCATTAATAGACTATGTTTGCTGCTAGTTTATTACTTTTTGTTATGAGTTATTTTTTGCATGCCTGTTTCAATACTACTACATTTACAGTTTATCAGCAAGACTATAATATGAAATAAATCTTTATACTCCGCTTCCAAAACTTTGAAATTAGAATACTTACCACCTTTTCTATGAAAATCAAATGCAATACTTTTTAATATATAGTACAAGATAATTGGATTAATTCGCAAATCCATTTGCATATTACTCGTAGATTTTGAATGCTATCTCGACAAATTTTATTAGATTTGCATTATTGAAACAAAAATACATAAACATACGGAAAGCCACATACAAAACAGTGTTGTAAACTGTTGGCTTGTATTTTCCTAATAAATGATTTAAGATGGAACAGAATAAAGAACTGAATCGGCTAAAAGTAGTTCTTGTAGAAAAGAAAAGAACCGCTAAATGGTTAGCTCAAGAATTAGGTAAAGATGCTGCTACAATTTCCAAATGGAATAGTAACACTTCTCAACCTTCACTTGAGACACTTCGTAAGATTGCTGACCTACTTGAAGTAGATGTTAGAGAATTATTAATCCCATCAAAATTGAAATAATAGTATATGCATCAAGAAAATATAGAGAATATCATAAAAATGCGCTTAGCTGTATATAAAGCAGGAGTAGATGCGCAATTATGGAATGATATTAATCAATTAGGAGCATCTGAAATGATGGATTATCTTTTCCCGAAATCTGGTCACATAGCATATTATAACCTTATCTTGGAATATATGCGTAAGGAGCATAATATGATAATTGGAGGCATGTATACGCTTTTCAAGATGCCTATTCAGGTGGAGAAAGATATTATGGAATACCTCAAAAAAGAAAAAATAAATTTTCAGGAGATGCTGCCAGATTATAAAGATTATCTGGATTCCATGAATACAATTGTCACTGATTATAGCTTAGATGTGGTTAATATTGGAAGTTTTGACATAAACGAGATAGATAACTTGTTGAGACTTTGTGCATCACACTACATTTATTCATTTAAAAACGGTATTAAAGCTTTTCCTTTTTTCGAATGATGAGAAATACTCAATACAATTGTAAGTTAGGCAAAGGGTGCGGTCTCATTGAAGAGACGTTGTCTTTACTTGAAATTTATCAAGATGGCATGACTATTGATGCCTTACTTGAATATGTACACCAATCAAATACATTAAGTAAATGTACAGAATTGAGGACTAAAGATATTGTTAAATTAGTCTTCTACCCACGATTAATGTCTCGTAATCCAAAGGTGCCAATATGGCTCAAAGAAATTCGAAGCAAAGGACTGCTATTACATCATTTCAAACAATTACTACTGCTGTATTGCGCCAGAGAAAATGCTGTAATATATGACTATATAATTAATGTATTGAATGAATTCAGGCTGTCAGGAGTAGAAAAAATCAATGCTGATAGTATTAAGAATTTTGTGGTCAACATAGTTAATAGTGGTCAAGCAAATTGGGGAGAATCCATATGCGTGAGACAGGCTCGTTACATCAAAAAGGTTCTTGTGGAGTTTGATATGATAAACAATCAAAACCAAATATTACCGTATGAGATATATTCTTTCACAGTCCTTTATTTGATGCATGAACTTCACTTTGAAGGATTGTCAGATGTTGCTATATGGAATCATGATGATTGGAAACTCTTTGGTTTGGATAAATATCAAGTTCAGGATAAGATTATGGAATTTAATCTTAAAGGAGGATATATAGCGCAATGCACAGGTGATTTAATGACTATTTCGTGGAAATATAATACAATGGAGGAGTTTATCAATGGAACGTTATGAAGATAAAATAGAAAAGGCTCTTCAGTATTTGAAGTCTCCAAGCAGGACAGATGCTAGAGGAGTATCACCTATTGTTTATTTGGTCTATAAGCCAGAAGATGCAATTATTATACGTAATGTTATTGATACATATTTATGCCCTAAAGCCGAGTTTTATGGTTTCAAAGTAAAATTTGTTTCTATTGGTGAACTCATAGATAAGTATATCAACTCTCATGATTACAGAGAAATATGGACTGATCCATCTGTATCAGAAGAAGAAATGTATAATAGCATCAAACAGGAGATGTCATCTGATGAATTTTTCGAACATGCCATATTAAACATACAGGAACAGTTTAAGAATGAGCAAAATGTTCTGCTTGTTTTGCGTGACATTGAAATGTTGCATCCATTTTATATGATGGGTGTCATCGAGAACAAGATATATAATCAGATAAAAACTCCGATGTTGGTTATGTACCCAGGTGAAACACAAGGAACCGCACGTTCATTCCTAGGTGTTTATAATCAAGACGGAAATTATCGTTCCATTAATTTTTAAAACTCAGCGTTATGCATAAGATACAAGATTTATTCGACCCTTCTAAAAAACTTAATAGAACAATAGAAAGTGTCGTAACATTCGGGGCTAAAACAGAACAGGATCTTAGTTCGGAAATTAGAGAGTATGTTGTTACAGATAAATTACATCGTAACTATGAAGATGTGATTCAGGACCTTCAAACTGCGTTTGACGATTCAAGCAAAGAAGTTGGTATATGGGTATCAGGCTTCTATGGTTCTGGTAAAAGTTCATTTGCCAAATACCTTGGCCTCTCTTTCGATAAGAGTGTTATGATCGATGGCGTTACTTTTGGTGATAAGTTAATGAGTCGAATCCAAGATACGGCTATCGCAGCAATGCATAAGACTATTATAAACCGACACAATCCACAGGTGGTAATGATAGACCTTAGCACACAGTCTGTTGCCGGTAAGATAGCAAATGTAAGTGATATTGTATATTATGAAACATTAAAACTTTTAGGTATTACCAAATCGACAGACCAGAAAGTCATGTGTTTCATCGATATGCTTCATAGCGAAGGCAAATACGAAGAGTTTTGCAAGTTAGTTGAAACAGAGAAAAATAAAACCTGGGAGTCTGTGGAATCAAATGATCTTGCTGCAAATTTAATTGCGGCAAACCTTGCTCCACGTGTCCTTCCTGCATACTTTCCCGATAGTGCAAGCTTTAAAAACATCTCGTTGAGTAGTGCATTAAATGAGAAAGAGCGTTTTACCAGATTATACAAGTTGGTTAAAGAAAAAACTGGAAAAGATAAGATTATCTTTGTATTAGATGAAGTCGGTCAATATGTTGCATCCAATGTTGAACTTATTTTGAATTTGCAAGGCATGATGCAGATATTCAAAGATGAATTTAGAGGAAAAGTTTGGGTTATTGCAACTGCACAGCAAACACTTACAGAAGATAATAGACAAGCTCAATTAAACTCCAATGAGTTATTCCGTTTGAATGATCGTTTTCCTGTCAAAGTGGACATAGAAGCCAATGATATTAAAGAAATCATTACAAAGCGTCTTTTGGGTAAATCTAAAGAAGGTCAGAGCTATCTTAAAACACTTTTCTACAATAACGAAGGTCTATTAAAAAATAGCATACATCTAACTTTACAAGAACGAAGTATTTACAATCAGGTTCTGACAGACGAATCTTTTGCAAACCTATATCCGTTCCTTCCTGTTCATATCGACATACTTTTGTCTTTATTGCAAAAGTTGGCGAGTAGAACAGGTGGCGTTGGATTACGTTCTGTTATTAGATTAATTAGAGATATACTTGTGGACAATCATCTTGCTGATGCTAATATTGGTCAGATGGCTGGTCCAGAATATTTCTATGATGTTTTACATGCTGATATGGAACGCAATGCTGCCAAGGAAATTGTTATTGCAGCCGATAAAGCTGTTCAAGTTTTCAATGGCAATCAATTAGCTGTACGTATATGTAAGACAATTGCTGTAATGCAATTACTGGATGATTTTAATCTTTCATTTGATAATCTATGTGCTTTATTATATAACATTGTAGGTGTAAATATTGACAAGGTTAAGGTTCGTCAAACTCTTGAAGACATTATGCAAACTGATGGTTTGACGTTGCAAGAAATTGATGGAAAGTATCAGTTCATGACTAATGCAATTTTAGGTATACGTGAAGAGCGTAATAAAATTATACCACGAGATAGCGAAAAGGCCGAAGTCCTTCAGAAACAACTTATAGATATTTTTACACCTGCCCCTTCTGTAAATGTTTATCAAAGTAAAACGATTACTGCCGGAGTTGAATTGACAGAACGTAATCGACCATATATAATCCATGCTGCAACTAGTTTGAAGATTAATGTTCGTTTTGTAGAAGGATCAAATTTTGATGAGACACATCAATACCTCCTTACAGAAAGTACAAGAAACGAAAATAGCCGTACTTTATTTTGGCTGTGTACATTGGGTAAGGATAAAGACAAAGAATCCATTCTTCAAGATATTGTTAGAAGTCAAAACATCAAGAATCGTCACCAGAATGAGACCAATAAAGAAATTCAAGCATATTTGCGTGCTCAGTCAGAAAATGCTGATGAGAAAAAACGTCAGTTAGGTCTTATTCTCCGTGAGGCAATGGCCAATAGCGAAATCATATTCCGTGGAAATCCTCAGCAAGTAAATGCAGAAACCTATAAAACGGTTGCTTTGAAATCTATAGCAGAAAAGGTATTTGAGAAATATCCTTTGGCTTCAACGAATATGAAAGCTGATTGTGTTAGCAAACTTGCTTCATATAGTGATATAACCACAATTCCTGATGCACTTAACCCATTTAAAATTATCAATAAAAGTAAAGGTACTATTGACACATCTAATTTGGCTATTTCTGCCATCAAGGATTTTATTGCCTCTCGTAATGAGGTTACTGGACAGGAATTGATGAATTATTTTGAGCGTGATCCTTACGGTTGGGCAAAAGATACCATTCGATATATTGTAGCTCTTACGTTAAAGGCTAGTGTTATTCAGTTGCGCGTAGCAGGAAAGAATATCACTGTTTTTGGAAATTCTGCAGTTGATGCAATGGCTAATAATAATAGTTTTAATAAGATTAGTATTACGCTTAATACCGAGGGTGCATTGAGTATTCCCGAATTACTTAATGCAGCTCAGAACTTGGTCAGCCTTTTCAATTGTGGTAGAGTTGCACCTGTTAAGGACCACATTGCTAAAGAAGCATATGGCAAGATTAAGTATTATCTTCCAAGATTCAACAATCTTTTACCTACATTTGAGACATATGGCCTGGCTGGACTTTCGCAAATGCGTTCAGCTATAAACTATGCTCAGAGAATCATAGATAGCGAAGGTGGTGAAGCCGCTTACCTTCTTGGAAAGGATAACGATTGTGTCAATGCATTCAAGTATGCTATGGATATAATGAAGTGCAATCAAACGGCATCATTATTTGATCATATTAAGCATATTAATCATATTATGCAAGAGAGCAAGAATCTTCCAGAACTTATTCAGTTGGCTGATTTCCGCAAGCATATGAATGATGTGGCTCAATTATATAATGATTATATTAAGACCCCTGATTTGCATCATATTGTATCTGAAATTACAGATTTAAAAAATCAAGTAGATAGTTACTTGCAGCAAGGTTGTATAGAATTCCAAACACAAAGTAATGCTCAGTTAAATGATAGTCGTGACGAGATAAAGGCTATGCCTGAATTTGAACAATTGACTGATGTACAAAAAATAGAAATTGAAACATTACTCAATAGGCTCAATGTGGATTGCAGAAGCAATTCTATTGAATCATTAAGAGAAATGGTAAATACTTACGTGTCCTACAATATGAATAATGTAGCAGCAATCAAGTGCAAAGTTAAAAACTACGCAAAAACAAATGCTCCAGCTGTTACAGTAACATCCCCACCAGACAGTAAGGAAGATAAGCAAAAAACAGATTCTACAGTCGATACACAACCTGATAATACGAAACCCAATAACGACAATGCTCATGAGCCTGAATATAAACCCCTGCGTTTAAGTTTGAAACGTAAAATTACCACTCGACAAGAATTACAAGATGTAATTAATGCGTTATCCAAACTATTGAACACCGTGGGAGATAATTCACCGGTAGAATTGAACATAAACGAATAATACTCAAAACAGAAACTTATGATTTCTCAAAGTGGAAAGAAAATATTGGAAAAATTTGTTAGCTCAGCAAAAAATCTGCTTATGCAGAACATCACTGAGTTGTTACAGCAATATTATGGTATATGGATTGATGGCCACAGTATTCCTGTAGAACAACTATCCAATCAAGACCCAGACATAGTACATACAGCTAAAATGCTCCGTGAGAGATTAAAACATCTTCTTGCAGCTCTTCCTGAGAATCAAAACGATAAAGAGCGTCTTGCCGTAGGTCAACTGATTGCTGAACAAGCATTTACTCAGTTGAACCGTTTTTCTGCATTAAGGATGTGCGAAGAACGTGGGTTGATTCTGGAGAGTATTCACGGAGGATATGATTCTGTGGGATTTCAAAGCTTTGATGCCATTTCTCAGGTCATTGGTATGCCCCAATACGACCGCTATAAATGGTATCTGCATAGCATCTTTGATGAATTAAGTATAGAATTGCCAGCTGTCTTCGACCGATTTTCTCCATACGGTCTTATCTTTCCTGATGAAAGTACTTTGCTAAAATTGCTTGAACTTATCAATTCAACAGACTTATCTGAATGGTACGATGAACAAAATGGAACGACTGTAAACTTTTGGAAAGAGGATGAAACATTAGGATGGATGTTCCAGGACTATAATTCACTTGAGGAAAGACGTAAAATGCGTGAAGAGAGCAATAAGCCTCGCAATAGTCGTGAAATGGCTGTACGCAATCAGTTTTTTACTCCGGAATATATTGTTCGTTTTTTAACTGATAACTCGCTGGGACGTATTTGGTACGAGATGACCAAAGGTCAAAGCCTTATCGGTGAAAAACAATGTTCTTATATGGTGAAAAAACCAGATGAGACGCTAACAGAAAGAACTATAAAAGAACCGACTGAGATACTTTCTCTTGACCCCACTTGTGGTAGTATGCATTTTGGACTTTATTTGTATGAAGTTTATGAGTTTATCTATATGGATGCATGGGACAACCATCCAAATCTGCTGATACCATTTAGAGAAATACATACACGTGACACATTTCACAGAGAAGTACCTCGTTTGATTTTGGAGAATAATATTTACGGTTGCGAAATCGACCCACGTGCACTTCAGATTGCCGCTCTTAGTTTGTGGCTTCGCGCACAGCGAAGCTATGGTGAAATGGGTATTTTACCACAAGACAGACCATTGATAAAAAAGAGTAATCTGGTATTGGCTGAAGCGATGCCTGGAAACAAGAAACTCCTGAAAGGATTGATGGAAGAGCTTGACAAGCCTATGCAGAACTTAATCAAAAAAATTTGGGATAAGATGCAATTTGTGGGCGAAGCTGGTTTGCTATTCAAGATGGAGAAAGAAATTGAAGACGAGATCGATTACTTGAAAAATAATTGGACAAAAGTAAATCAATATCGTTATGCCACATTATTTTCTTCTAACGAAGAGAAGGCAAAGATTGAAATGGAGAATGAAGCTCGCAGGATACTTAAAGAAAACAAAGAAGAGTTTTTTAAAGAAATAACATCCCGCTTAAAAGAAGCTTTGTATCAACTATCTTCAAAATTAAGCGAAGAGGAAGGTTATGAAAATGCGTTGTTTAGCGACGACGCAACTCGTGGCTTTGCTTTTATTGAACTATGTCAAAAAAGATTTGATTGCATTGTGATGAATCCTCCTTTTGGCGAAGGTAGTGAAAACACTTCTTCTTATTTAGATGCCTATTACCCGGCATGGTGTCGTAATCTTGTCTGCGCGTTCTTCGACCGTATGCAGGAAATGTTGACCGACAAAGGTAAACTCGGAGCCATATTTGATCGCACCGTGATGATAAAGTCAAGTTATGAGAAATTCAGAAAGCGCAACCTCTGCGGCTTCATTACCAACTGCGCAGACACGGGCTGGGGCGTACTTGATGCCAATGTGGAAACTTCTACTTTGGTTTTGAACAAGAATTGTTCGGATGTTATAGGTGTGTTCATGGATGTGCTCAATGTGAAGCCTGAAGAAAAAGATGAACAGCTTCAAGTATTGATTCGTACTTTTCGAGCAGGTAGAAGCGCACAATGGATTTATTGCTCCAAATCAGTTGCATTTGAAAATTTGCCGAATTCTACTGTGGGATATTATTTTAGTTCTGACATTCTGAAATTGTTCTCATTTACCAATCTTATTGATAGAGGATTTGATGCTAAAAAAGGACATGATTTAACAGCAAATATTTATCCTAGATTATTTTATGAAGTTATTAAAATTAATAATTATTCATTAATGTATAATGGAGGTGGATATACACTGTTTTATTTCCCATATCGAGATGCTACAAAATTTGTAGAAAATATAATTAGAGCTGATCATGGCTGCAATATAAGAAGTTTAGGATTGCAAAAAGAAGGTATGGTCGGATTTGGAAAAAGAGGTGATATTCTGGATGCCCATATTTTGAAAAAAGGATTTATTTTCACTCGGGAAGGAATAGGACTTCCTAATATATCAGTAGATGATGCTTTTTCAGTTTTATCATTTTTGAATTCTATTGTTTCTCAATACACAATAAACCTTTACTGTGGGCAACATAAAGGTAATGGATACGTTAATCTCCTTCCTATGCCAGACTATGCCACGCACCAATCAGATATAGAGCAAATAGTAAAAGAGATAGTAAAAATAAAAAGGAAGTGGTTTAGTCTTGATGAAACAAACTTGGAATATCACGGACTGATTGCTCAGGTAGACCTCAGCAAAGGCATAGAAGCAAGCATCGGTATAATGCAGGCAAAATTGACCCAAGACTTTGAGCGATATACGGAACTCGTTTCCGAGAATGATGACCTATGGATGGATTTAGCCGATATTGACAGGAATAGCGAGTTTCGCCAAACACTCAACAACTACAAGCAGAGAAGACCTTATGAGGAATTGCTCTCCATCGACAATGCCTGCTATGGTAACGTCATAGATAAGAATGTAATGGCACAAGAGATAATTCAAGAACTCGTAGGCATAGCATTCGGCCGTTGGGACATACGCTTTGCCCAACATTTGAAGGAGATTCCTGCATTTGGTGGTGTGTTCGATGCGTTACCTTTTATGCCAACTGTCAGTCTGGATAATATTCCGTCCGACTACCTGGTAGACACACCTGCTGACGGCATACTTTCCAACCAAACTGATTCACGGTTGAACTTGGCTATGAAAGTAAGGGATGTGATGCACCTGATTTGGAGAGAAAAGGCGGATGACATGGAATACGAACTGTGCCGTTTGATAGGAGTAAAGAGTTTGCAGGCTTATTTTGAAACACCGCAAGGCTTCTTCGACTATCATTTCAAGAGATATACAAAAAGTCGAAGGAAAGCTCCAATCTACTGGCCATTATCTTCAGAAGATGGTTCATTGACCTATTGGATTTACTATCCTAAATTAAGTCATAACACACTTCCTTCTTTAATAATTAAACTTAGAGAAGAAAATGAAAAATTGATGAGCGGTATTAATGCTGCAATGGCTTCAAAAGAGAAAAATCTTGAAAATGATTTACGCGCAAAACAATATCAAGTTGAAAACATGATGGTTGAAATTAATCGCATAATTGATAGTGGCTATGAACCAAATCATGATGATGGCGTACCAGTTACCTCATGTCCATTGGTAAATCTTATTTCTCATAGAGCATGGAAAGCTGAATGTCAAAGTAATCTAGAAGAGCTAAACAAAGGTAATTATGACTGGAGTCATCTTGCCATGAGCATGTACCCTGCCCGTGTCACTAAAAAGGCAAAAAAAGATTGGTGTATGGCACTTACACATGGGCTGGAACATCTTTGTGAGAACAAGCCCAAAGAAAAGAAGCCTAGAAAGAAAAAGGAAGAAAACAGTAACTCAAAATTATTATTTGATTAAAAATGGATATACAAGGATATATATTAGACCGATGGATGGCTAAAATGAAAGCAGAAAGCCCCGTTCTGACTATCTATGATAAAGATGGCCTATATTATGATATATTACCATTGGCCGCAGAAAAGGGTATCAAAGTCATTGATACAACAAAAGGTCTATTGCATGCAAGATTGTCTGCTTCACGTTTTTGGTCAAATGAACTGTCTTTGAATAAAGATTCAAGGATGATAATTTACCGTAAACGACCGATGCCGACAAATAATCGTGGTTGGGTTGAAGAACCGTTAGTAGGTTTTATCAAAAGCGGAGGAATCTTTCCTTTTGGAGCTGAAGATAGATATGAAAATATTTGTACCTCATTTATTTCTCCAGCAAAGCATAAAGAACTTAAACAATTATTCGCAAACGGAACTACTTCTTTTAATATGATTAATGCTCTGCTTGAGGGTGCTGCTTTCCCAAGCTTAGAGCAATTAACCGGAGGGAAAAGTGCGGTGGAGATTACTGTAAACTTATTGTCACTTACATCAAGTGAGGATCTAAAATGGCAAAGTGAATGGAAAAATTTTGCAGAGATTCAATATCCAGGCTTAGATGCTAGTGGGTTATCATTGAAAGATATTCAGATGAAGCTATGGGCATATCTTCTTTTCAGTGAATTTGTCTTTGATTTACCTGAAGCTATTCCGTCTAATCTTCAAAGTGTCGCGATAGCTCCAATTGAGATGAAGGATAAGATTTTTTTGATTTGCGATAAATTGAGAAATCAAATCAATCTGCGTGAGACATATGTAAAATATGCCAATAAGGTTGCAGAACAACTAAATCTTTCTGAGATATTTATCAAGAGTAAGCATCTTGGAAATAGAGTCACATTCAGCTTTGAGAACAGTATAGAATATGATAGATTCATTGCTTACCTTAAGGAAGGTAAGCAGGCAGAAGCTCATAAACTATGTAATAAAAATATTAATGATGTTTGGTATCAGGAAGATTCTGAAATTTCTTCTTTTTGGAAGCTTGCATCAAATGCTTTACTCCTAACTGACTGCATAAACAGAGGGTTAAAATCTGATGGGAATCTTCAAGAATTAGTTGACTGGTACGCGCATAGCGGATGTGATGCAGATTATGCATTTCGTCGTTTCCACACAGAAAGATTAGGGGTTATTAATAGCCCCAAACAGGTTAAAGAACTAACTGATTTCGTAAATTCAAGGTATCAAGAGTTCACTGAGCGTGCAGTAAAAGTATATCAGAACACTATAAAAGAGCTGAAAGATTGTGTCCAGCTAAAGAATCAGGGGTGTGTACAAGAAGTATATCCTGCCTTACAGGCCGGCAAACGAGTCGTGCTTGTAATGGTAGATGCGTTCAGATATGAAATGGGAAAGAACTTTGCACAAAGTATTGAGAAACGCTTTAAAGATAGAGTAAAATATGAACCTAAGATATCATATTTACCTTCCGTAACTCGATTTGGAATGGCGAACCATTTAAACAATATTGTTCTTGATGTACTATCAGGTAAATTGCAACCTATGATTGATTCAAAGGTGGTTGCATCGCCAGAAGATAGAATTGATTACTTGCGTGCAAAGACTGGGGTTGAAGTTCAAGATGTACGTTTGGAAGATTTTGATCCATCTGCCATAAACGAGAACACTCACCTTTTAGTTGTTCGTAGTGTAGGAATTGATACAGCTGGAGAGAACGACAAATTGAATGGATTAGCCTCTATGGAACGTGAACTGATTCGTTTAGCACGTTTGACCGATGACTGTAAAAAGCTGAAATTCGATCAAGCCGTTTTCGTTACTGATCACGGCTATATGTTGTTGCCAGCATTTAACACTGGAAATCTTATTTCTAAACCAGCAGGAAGTGACATAGTTCTTGAAGAATCTCGTGTTTTGGCAGGGAACCTTAATGAGACTTCAGACACAGTTTCTTTTACTCCTACTCAATTAGGAGAAGATATTGCGGTAATGAAGCTAAGTTATGCAAAAGACTTTACAGTATTTAAACGTGGAGAAGTATATTTTCATGAAGGATTATCACTTCAAGAGAATGTGGTGCCCATTATAAAAATTGATTTACAAGAGAAAAAAGAGAAATCTCAATTTAGTTTGTCTCTTACTTATAAAGGCAAAACGGATGGTACAATATTTACCCGTCGTCCAATTATTAACATTATAGCTCATTTTACAAATCTCTTTGCCGAAGATGTAAGTATAAAGTTAAAGGTTACGGGAGATAACAATCAAGTTATCGGAACTCCAGAAGGTATGCTATACAACGACGTTACTGAATGCATTGATATTAGTCCAAGCATTGAACAATGTCGTCAACTAATCTGTATCGACGATGAATATCAAGGTAGTACAGTTACGATAACAGCGTTAGATGCAGAAACAAATGCTACTTTATCTACACTTAAATTGAACTTTGAAAATGATTAAAGAAGAATGGATGCTTTAGATATAAAATTGAATGATGCTTTTCCTGGGAAGGTTGTCAGAAAGGATTTATTACATGAAATTAAGCGTGCAGTAAATGTCCCTTCGTTTGTATTAGAGTTTTTACTATCACGTTATTGTGCAAGTGAAGATCCAGAAGAAATTGAAGAGGGGAAAAAGGCTGTCTTGCAAACAATAGAAAAATGCTATGTTCGCCCAGACGAATCGAACAAGGCACAGGCAATTGTTGAGCAGAAGAAAAGACACAAATTTATTGACAAGATACACGTTAAATATGTAGAACGTGAAAAACGATATTGGGCAGAGATGGAAAACTTTGCATCAAAACGTATTGCCATTAATCCCAACTTCTATCAACAAAATGAAAAACTTCTTGAAAGTGGAATCTGGGCAGAAGTAACGCTTGCATATAATGAAGTTGAAGAGGATGACTACGCATTCTTCATAGAAGATTTGCGTCCAATTCAGATTGCCCATTTTGATGAACAGAAGTTTTTCAGAGGTCGTGAGAAATTTACAACTGACGAATGGATAGATGTCCTAATACGTAGTATTGGTATAGACCCAGATTGGCTTAAAGAACGTTCTCGTAAGCTCAAAGGTGATAGAAATGGAAGAAGATTAAAATTTCATATATTGTCTCGTTTTTTACCTTTGGTTCAAAGTAATTACAATAGTATTGAATTAGGAGGAAGAAGTACTGGTAAATCGTATTTCTATTCAGAATTTTCTCCATATTCAACTTTGCTTTCGGGAGGACAAGCTTCTACAGCTACCCTTCTTTATAACAACCAACGAAAGCAAGTTGGAGCTGTCGGATTTTGGGATAATGTTGCTTTTGACGAAGTCGCTAAAATGAAAATCAAAGATGCGGACACTATCCAGATCATGAAAGACTATATGGCAAATGGACGTTTCTCTCGTGGTAGAGAGGTTACTGGTTATGCAAGTTTTTCTTTCGTGGGAAACTTTGACCTTAACATTCCACGCATAGTGAACAGTTATGACCATGACCTTCTAGTAACTCTTCCAGAAGCTTTTGATTTGGCTGTAATTGACCGTATTTATAATTACATACCTGGATGGGAAATCCCTAAAATTGACGACAGCGCATATAACAATAATTTCGGTCTAATTACAGACTACCTATCTGAGGCTCTTCACTATCTGTTCGTACATGATAGTGATTATGTTGGTATCGTAAACGCCAGACTTAAAAAAGGGGATAATATCGAAGGCCGTGATAACCGAGCACTGCAGAAAACTATTTCAGGATTTATCAAGCTTTTGTATCCTACCGGTCAACCGACAGATGAAGAATTTGATGAGATTGTTGAATATGCTATTGAAGGAAGAAGACGAGTTAAAGAACAGTTGAATAAACGCAAACCGGACGAAGAATACGCTAATATCAATATGTCATATATCAATGCTAAAGGTGAAAAGGTGGTGGTATATTGTCCTGAAAGTAAATATTCTGAGGCTACGCAGAATCCACGTAAAGCAGATGGCTGTACTATCCCTACTGAAGAAGAATCAAACGAAGTAAATGCATCAACAGACAATATAGCGTGTGATATTTCAACTGAAGTTAAAATCACAAAAGAGCCAAAGGACGATATTATTCCTCAAGGGCCACAGCCCAAAAGTCTCGATATCCGTCATGGTGATACTGGCTATAGTTATGATAACCTCTTTGCTGAATATTTAGATGGAGCTAAAAATATAGAGTTACAAGAACCATATCTTTCTAATATCTACCAATTACAGAACTTAACACGTTTTGCTGAAATGATTGTCAAGTTAGGAACATGTAAGAAGTTCTCTTTAACGACAAAGACTTGTGAGAGTATTGAAGATACGCAAAGACTCCAAACAGCATTGGAACAATTAAAAGCAGCCTTGGCTGATATGGGAGTTGAATTCGAATATACATTCTCGGATCTTATTCATGCCCGTTTTATTCAAAGTGATAACGGCTGGAACATTTCACTTGATAGAGGGTTGCACATTTATCAAGCGCCAGCTCAACCTAAGAACTATTTCTTAATGGGTTCCTATGATTTGGAGTTACGTCCTTGCAAGGAAACTAAGATTATATATACTCGAACAAAAGAATAAATTTTAAAATCATAGTAAAACTAAATCCGTATCAATAAAATATTTGAGAACAATGAATATAAGATCTTTTTGCGAAGTTACTTGGGATGACTTTCAAAACAATATCTTCAAGGCCATAGATAAGGAAATTGATAATTGTAAAGATGATTACATATTGAATGTCTGTGCAGAGGATTATATTACTTATTTGGTAGATAAATATACTTTAGAACCTCTTGAAATATTACGTGAAACGGAAGAAATAGGAACACCTGTAGAAATCAAACAAGATTTATCTGAATATCAAAATCGTGGTGTATTTTCACGCTACGGCTGTTATAGAGATGGTTATAAAATAGAAATATCTTATTTATTTAACGGTTCAGGTATACTATTTAAGGTTCGTCCTAATCCATTTACCATGACAGCTTATGATATTTATGTTGATGAAAGCAATGAAAAAGTCTCTTTCTTTATTCAAATATTTTCCCAGAATGTTGAAGAGTTTAATAGAGAAAAGTCTTCCGCCTATAGCAGTGCATTTACAAACATCCAGAATATTAATAATTGTGTCAACAGCTATAACTCAAATTTGCATAACATTATAAAGAAGAAATTCGAAGATGTAAAACAAAAACGACTAAATAAAACTAATTTTTTTAGAGCAATAAAAGTCAAAAAAACTTCTAACACGCCTTCTACTTATGGTGTTCCCATAGTACATAAAAGAAGTTTCGAAAAACCATCTATTGGAAGAAAGAAAGAGTACTTCCCTGACCCGACTCTTGATATGAGTACATATGAAAGTATAGTTACGGAAATTAATCAACTTGGACGCAGCATGGAACGTAAGCCTTCACTTTATTTGGGAAAAGATGAAGAAGGAATAAGAGACGTATTCGTTACAATGCTTGAGACAAAATTTGATGGTGTAACAGCTACAGGTGAGACCTTTAATTATAGCGGTAAAACAGATATATTGTTGAAGAATGCAGATGATAATTCTAATCTATTTATCGCAGAATGTAAATTTTGGCATGGACCAGAACATTTTAAAAAAGCCATTAGTCAATTATTTGATAGATATTTAACATGGCGTGATTCAAAGGTTGCATTAATGGTATTTGTGAAAGGATCAAATTTTACATCTGTGCTAGACAAAATCCGGGAGAGCGTAATACAACATGAGTATTATGTAAAAGAAAGAATGAAACGAGATGAAACTTCAGCAAATTATATATTCAGATTACCTAAGGATGCAGAAAAGGAGGTTTTCCTTGAAATAATGGCTTTTAACTTTGACAAGATGAACCCTTAACTGATAAATCTCTTAGCAACTTTGAACAATGAGGATTCTCCATACATGCCCATTGGTGCCGTAAAAAAGACCGTTTATCTTTCGCTTATGGAGATTGAAAAAATGGATAATGTCTATTTCAAACTGGGGCTTGATTATGAATCAAATTATGCTTATGTTTGAAAACAGAATCCAGATATAAGAAGAAACCTACAACTGAATCCTGTTTCCATTTACACAAAATTTTGGACAGTTTCGCAGAAAGAAAATTTAACATAATTTCAGGGCTTATTTTTATCAACTTAATTCCCAAACAAAATAGATTGACAACAATCAAAAATTATCTCATTATTTTTTTCGCCAATTTTTCAATTCTCATCAATTCATATAACTCATATATTAACAATCCAGAACATATAATACACAATAAGTAAGCAACACATATTGGCATATACTGATGGAACATGAGAATAACTAACATAAATAGTATGTTTCCAGATATTGTTACAAAAGACAATTTTTTAAAGTATTTTTCTTTTTTCATCCAATACTCATATTCATGTAAGACATTTTGTATTGGTTGATATATATCGACATAAAAATCACCAGATACCTTTGGTAATAATGCCTTCGTTAGCCGTTCGCGATTATATTTCGGTGAAATACCTCTCAAATATTCAAGGCTATATTCGCCAAAATTTTTAGCATGATTTTCATCAAAACCTACATTAGCATTAAAATCACTAATATTTTTATCTTTATAATACCAAATGCCATTTATTTTTTCACAAATTGAATCTAATTCTGTTGCGCTAAAAGAATATATAGAGAAATCTTGTCCACTTGTTATAGCCTTTCCTCCATATATAGATATGTCCTTTACATATTGTTTCAAGCACTTCATATATGAGGATGTACATTTTCTCCAAATGTAACAGGACTCAAATGAAGAAACAAACTTAACATAATTAGTAAAACTATGAAAAAAAGGATTCATTCTCTGATGAAGACGTTCTATTACATATGTTGTTATCTGCTGATTTTCTATAAATAGCATAAGAAATCCTCCTGTTAATAACGCTGTAAGAATTGTGATAATATTTGAAATTTGATTTTCCATATTAACTAAAATCTTCTATATTCTTTATAAAAAGCATTTGCCTTTTCACTTATTGCTTTATAATTCTCATAGCGGCCTCCAAACATACCTTGCTTTATTGGAGCCCATTCATTTTTGAGTGAATCTGCACTTTCCCAGAATATCATATATGGCTCTTCCTCATAGCCTCGTACCTTGTACATAGATTCTCGTCTAATAAACTCACCAAAAGGAAAACTTTCAGACAATATGTAGCATTTATTATAGCCATAAATTAGAGATTTCATATGCTCCCAAATATAAAAGGTGTTTTCATATTCAGAATCAACAATAAAATAATCTTTTAAAATAGGTCGCAACTCCTTAAGAAAGAACATAGAAAAAGGATAGTAATAAGATTCCCCCATTAATTCATTTCATGTATCATCATCCCAATGCGTTCCACCTAATAAATATAATAAAGGACGTCGTCGGGCAATATCTATAAAATTAGGAGCCGGGACTGATAATTTTAAAATATTATCAAGTTCTCTAAATCGATTATATTTCATGCAAGCAACCCCAATTACATTGAATAAAAGCATTGGAGCAAGAGCGTGTAAATATTGTGTGTATTCAATAAAACTTTCTCCATTTCTAAATGGTTTTGTACATAACTTTACCAATAAATCGCCAAATGGTTTTATGTGAAACCACTTTCCCCATCTTACTGCCAATATTGCAGTTTCCAATAAAGGGGATATTGCGGTTTTGTGGATTTCCAAATATTTTGAGAAAGAATCCTGTGTCAGTTGAAAATTATATTGGGCATGTTCAATTATCGTATTATAAGCATTGTTACCTAATCCGTCAAGCATATCTGTATATTCTATGTCATACAGATTGGATGATAAATACTTCTTAAACTTTCCAATCATTATATCATGCTGCATATTTTTATTGACATGATTTTCATTTAAGGCATAAACTTGTTCCCAGAGTTCTGAAAACATTTCGTCCGCACCAGTTATATACAACAGTTCTCCGTGTCTTAAACGAGATAAATCTTGTATGCTTTCTTTTGCAATACCAACAGTTGCAAAAAATGAATTATATCTGGGCAAGGTTGATTCTGAGATAATATTGATAAGCCCTTTATCCCATTCACCAGACCAACCGCAAGTTATGAGTCCATAATCCTCAAATATTCGCTTCAAATATTGCTTCATTGTTGGTGGATATTCATCAAGCTCCTCCGATGTATTCCTAAATTCGCAATCAATATAATCTCCATTGATTTTCACAATAGTAGGAATCTGACAATGAACAAGTGGGGTAGCCTGAGAAATAGCAGCCTCATAAGAAATAACTTGTGGAGTTATTCCCTCAGATTCAAATGCCTGTTCCAACAATCTGTCAAAATTTGTGGTTAAGATAACACGAACATAACCAGCTTTGGCTAATTTAGCAATAGCTTTATGTGCTTTTGTTGGTTGCTTCCATCCCAAATCCTTTTCATCATCAGTAGGTTCAAAAAACTGTTTCATTAATTGCACTCTCTCAGTTGGAGTCTGTACTAACTCTTCCAGTAAAGATGAATATGAAGCCTCTGTCTTATATTTTTGTTTAAACCATTGATGTGCATCTTCCTTTATAATATCTCCTTCAGCAGCTGCCAATTGTTCTATAAGACATGATTCAATTTCCCACCCTGTTGGAATATGTGCAGAACGTGATATTCCAGAACCCAGTAAAAGAACATAAGCACCTTTATTGGAATACATGGAAAACGCCAATGTAGTTAATCTTTCTATTTTCATAATACATGAACTGATAATACTTTTGTTTATACATTAAAATATGTCTTATTTAGCAATAATAAGGCATATCTCACTATTAAATTTAGAATCTACATTGAGATTAGGTTGCATTTCCTTTAATTTATCCCTGTGATTAAAAATAAACATTCGATAATGTTCGGGATCACTTGATACTGCTGCATTTAAAATTTTTGCTAGTCCATTCATGCTTGGCCATCTACTATAATTTACAGATAAATCTATAAGAAACGATATTAATTGCTGATTAGTAGCTATATCCAAATTCGAAGCAACTACACACTTCCCAAATTTAACAAATTGATCAATATCTCCAAATTGAATATAATCTGAAGTACTGCTAATACATTCTATAAAATGGGAGGCAAGATTGTTAATATAATCTTTTTTATACTTCAACATTCCCATCAACTCGTTCTCACCTAATTGACTTAAAGATTCTCCCCATTTCATTGATTCGTTAGATAAAAAACAGAAATGTTTATACAGCTCTTCATTAAATTCTATAGAGCCAGATTTATAATTCGATTTAATATCTTTTATTGATTTAGGAAGTTTATCTATAGCCTCAATTGCCTCTTTATAAGACCTCAGTTCTTCTATAATAGTGGTAATGGAAGCATACCTATCTTCTGGATTTTCTCTAGTTGCCTTTTCCACAATAGCGGCAATTTGAGGCGATACTCGATTGAGCCTAATATTGCTTACATCTCCTCCATGGCTAAATAAAAAATAGATAGTTTTCCCTAACATATAAATGTCACCTTGAACAGTTCCTTCTTTGAATCCACCACTAGAATATTCTGGCGGCATATAACCTTGTGTTCCCGCTGCTAAAGAAGTGGCTGTAAGAGTTGTACTATCCCTATCCCAGAAACGCGACAATCCGAAATCTGCTATTTTAACAATATCATCTTTTATAAGTATATTTTGAGGCTTTATGTCTCGGTGCCTTACTCCATTATTGTGCATATACTCAAGACCTTCACACATCTGCATTGTTAATACTAATTTATAATAATCATCTGAAGAAGAAGCAATATCTACAAAAGATTTACCACATGAAGGCATTACATAATACGGGCATTCTCCATCATAATGTTCCTCTAGAACTTCAATTATATAAAGATGCTTTAATTTTTGCAATATACGCATCTCTCTACAGAATAATTTCCTTTGCTCATCATTAGCATCTTTTTTTAGTCGTTTTAACACAAATCTTATCGGAGCTCCTTCAATTGCGACACGGTACACCTCTGACATTCCTCCATGCATTACCTCCGTAATTATATATTTATCAATATATTCACCTATCTCCATAATTTTGAATTAAAATTCTAATTAATATAAGTAACAATCATTAAATTATTATTCAATAAAACTTTTGCCAATCTAACACCCCACTAAACATATCCATCTCTCGCTTAGATATCCCCAATCGAACAGCCAATTCTCTCCATCCTTTTATTGCTTCTACGACCTCTAATATAATCCCTTTTGCCGTTTTGCAGTTAAGCATATAATCCTCCCAAGCATCAAGCAGTATATTAAGATCTGCTTTATTAGAAATTGCTGAAATAAGCAGACTCTGATACTCATTCAACGTAGGATTTATATCATAAGCCGGAGATAAAGTCCACCCCTTGGCAGTCAGAAGAAAACCATGATTGCGGAAATGGTCATCTGTGTTACCAATACAGATATTGAACGCGACTCTACGATACAGTTCTTGCAGATTATCCTCCACGTTGGTACAATTCTGAAGTATGAAGTCGACAATATCCAGATAGCCATGGCCTGTATTAGCATTGTCACCATCATTCAAGCCCAATAGAGTCATGGCTGAAGCGAAATGTATGCGCTTACCGTTTTCCCTTCTGTCAAATCGTCGGGAAAGCAAAGTATGGTATTTGTCGCTAGTGGAGATTACTCTTGTTTCTGCAGCATTGACACCAGCCTTTTTTGCCAACAGATGTGAGAAATGTTCCCAAAGCCCAGTATCATAATCATCTTTGCGGGACGGAAACTTTGCTATATACAGAATCTTGTTTTCATCAATCACACTTGCCTTTGGACGTGCTCCGCCAAGAGATGAACCAGGCTGTACCAGTTGAGCAATCCAACGCATTTCAGGTAACCTGTTCTCATCTTCACTTTTCTCTATTTCGGAACTAGCTGCAATCAACTCACGAATATCTGTCAGTGGTGGTATGCGCAGGACTTCGCTTGCATTGATATAATCTCCATCTATAGACTCCTTAAATCGAAAAGCCCCCATGCGAGAAAAGTCCTCAATTCCGATAAGATAGTCGAATGAAGAAAGCCGACGCACCGGACGATTCTCTTCCTTTGCTAGAATCTGTTCTCGACGATTTATCAATGTACGCCCCCATCTGTCTGGAAGGGCATCAGAAAAACATCCGAAAATATCCTTGCCTGGAGTCGTGTATTGCTGACCGGGATAGTTGTTCAAGTCATCACTAAGAAACAGACTACCATAATCCTTTAACCACTCATTACTATAACAAAATCCATAGCTGTCAGAGCCTCGAAGTGATTCGTAACTTAACTCTCCAACGAGCCTTGGTTCTTTCAACCAATCGAAATCGGCAAATACATAAAGTTTCTTCATCGCTTATTCTTTTTTGGATGCTCTTTCTCGTTTCTTAAGACTCAAATCCTGCAAGGCCTTTCCCATTGCATCTTCTTTTGCAAGCAGCAGAATATCATCATCCAGCTGAAGTGCATAAAGCACCCTTAGATAAATACCAATTGCCACAGTCGGTGTGCCTTTCTCTATACGTGAAACCGTCAGAGGCGAACAGGTGGCACGTTCAGCTACCTGAGCGACACTGAGATTCCTGCGAAGTCTGGCCAGTTTGATCTGCTCACCAACTATCTGCATCTTCTGCTCTAATTTTCTTGGCAACTTGGTACCCATTGTACTTTTTGTCATAGCTCAACATATCATATAATATGCAAATATAGCAGTTTTACTTTATTTTATGATGTGTTACAGAGATAAATTTTTGAATTTTTTCCTGTTGAAATCTGCTTTGGTCATATTATTGGGCATTGGAGATATTAAATGCTATTATATTATTCATAAGGCTGATATTTTACAGATAACAAACAATATATTGTTTCTTACTAGAAAGCGAAACTCATTATGATTGTACAACTTTTATCCTGATATTTATGTATAGACAACACCAATCAGCAAAATACTACAATAAATGTATATACACTTTTTGTTGCAACGATTTATGTAATTACATTTATTGGATAATAAGGCTGGTGAAATCTCATTCCAGGACCCGATTTACGCCTATTGGTTGAAGACTGAGTACTTTATGAGACTATGAATAAGTGTAACCGTACTTGGATTGCCTTCGCCAATAAGAAAAAATACCTTAGGCTTTATTTCTTGAATAAAACTTAATGTTGTATTACTCCATTCTTACCATCCCTGCCAACTGTACGAAATAATCATTTGACCAGATGTCAAGTTCTTTTGGATTGCGCACGAAAGGCAACACATCTTCTTTCACTTGTTTTATATCAGCTGTAGAGAGACGCTCAATGAGTTTCTCTTTGAATAACTCTAGAGTAATATCCTCATTGTTGAATTGCTTGCAACGCTCTGCCAAATGAGTAAAATCCAACGGAATATTATGCCGTACATACCATTCAAAGTCGTACCAATCACGACCTTTTACTCTGTTCTTCCACGCACGATATACTAAGGCGTGCATCTTGCCTGCAAACAAGTCGGGAAGTGTAAAACAACGGGTCATAAATGAATATGGCTGAAGCAATAGCTTCTGTTCCGTCTTGAAGTTCAACGGTGGGCAAGTATCTACTTCTATCTTTATCTTTATAGATTTCTCTGTTTGGAAAGTCACATCATACACATCGGTATTATCTTTAAGAAATGCCGATTCGACCTTTCCGAAATTCCTCTTGTCTTTTTTCTTTATTTCAACCTCACGGCCTACCATTGTAAAAGCATCAACGATAGCAGGAAAGTATTTCGTAAAATCGAACTTATCATCTTGCGTAAGCAATGAAAAATCCATATCCTCACTGAAACGCTGTAAGCCATGAAAGATTCTCAAGCAAGTTCCACCATAGAAAGCCGCCGACTCAAAAAAGCCTCCGGCATACAAGCCAGCAAGTATCACTTGTTGGTTCACTTCAAATATAGCGTTTCTCTTCTGTTGCTCTGTTGTTAAATCATAACGGGAGAGCATATTGTCGAATATTTCATTTTTCATCGTCTTAAGAATTTTAAAAGTGTCGAAATTGAATCGGCCTTTTTGCCAACTTTTATGTAGTCTTCGAATATGGTTTTATCCATCTTATTGAACTCATCCATATCCATACGAATATCCTGTTCAAGATATGTTTCCACATCTTTCATATAGCGAAGATTGACCTGCGAGGAATTGGCAATCAAATCACACAAAGCCTTTTCCGGTGATGCAATAAGAAAAGCATAATTATCCTTATACATACTTCTTACTCCTATTGGAAATGCCATTTTTGAGATATGTTTGTAGTCATAGCAGCCGACCGGAGTTTGAAAGCTACGCGAATGCTTTACCGTCATTGATTGATGAACATATACAGCCTCGGGGATAAGTCCATAATATCGTAGTGCAGTAGACATTGAAATATACGAAGGTGTATAGAGATGGTTGGCTATCAACTCACTCGATAGGGTCTTTCCTGAATGTTTGGGGTTAGCCACATAAAGTCCCCGCTTCAGTCTGATGATAAATCCTTGCTTCTCAAGCCAGGTCACTTTTTTATTCGCAGACTTAAGTTCCGGGTATAACGATTCGATGATTGAAGTCGTTACAGGAATAGTTCCTATTTCAGTTAATTGTCTATCCATACTGCAAATATAGCAATAATTTGAACAGAAAAAGAAATAATACTTCCTTTTCTATTCAGAATATTACTACTTAAACAATCTTAAGAAATAGCGACCGCTGCCACATAAGGCTGTTGTTTGTGACAATCACCGAAACACTGACCACACAGCAATTGAACAGTCTCAAAGCTCTTATTGCCTGCGAAAAGGCCATCAGTTCGACTGAAGTGATGCATCGCTATCAAATCTCTTCAACGACCTCAATATCCCGTTCAAAGGCTGCCCTTATCAAGAATGATATATTGGATAATAAGGCTGCTGAAATCTCGTTCCAGGACCCGATTTATGCCTATTGGTTGAAGACGGAGTACTTCGCAAAATAATCATAATGTGGCTCTCGGTTTCAGGGCTATTTTTGTACCTTTTCTCATCAAAAAACGCCATTTTTCACAAGTTTTTGTACCGCACATTTTGATATTCAAGAAATTACACTTACTTTTACTTTCCAAAATGGAGGTACAAGCCGAGAATGGTGCTAAAAATCACTAACTTACACATTCTCAAATACTTGCCAACCTGCTGGTTGTACCTTTTAGAGTGCTATACTATTGATAATCAAAGATGTACACATACTGCATCGGAAAGTAAACAACCTAAGAATCATTGCCTTATACCCAATTTGAATTCCTAAATATTATGGCAGACAATTATATCGAAAGACAATACGAGCAATATGAAGCCAGAAAAGCGGCTTGGGAAAAAGCACGCAAATATGGCAAAAAGAAAACGGGGATCACTCACCCTGCTAGAACTGAACAACCGGGCCAAACGACAACAGAGCCCCATCATTATAAAAGAGTATTTGTTACGGGAGGAGCCAATGGAATTGGTAAAGCCATTGTAGAAATATTCTGTAAAAGTGGGTATCGGGTGGCATTTTGCGACAAAGACGAAATAGCAGGAAAACGTACTGCAGAAGAAACAGGAGCCATTTTTCATCAAGTTGACATAAGCGACAAGGATATGCTTGAACACTGCATGCAATCCATCATTGAGGAATGGGATGACATTGATATCTTAATCAATAACGCAGGTATCAGTGACTTCTCTCCTATCACTGAAACAAGCATAGAAGATTTCGACAGGATTCTATCCATTAATCTACGCCCGGTATTTATTACTTCACGCTTCATAGCTATCCACCGTCAATCGCAAACAACATCCAATCCGTACGGAAGAATCATCAATATCTGCTCTACCAGGTATTTAATGAGTGAATCCGGCAGCGAGGGATATGCAGCTTCTAAAGGGGGAATCTATTCACTGACACACGCGTTAGCCTTGTCACTTGCCCAATTCCATATCACAGTCAATTCTATTGCGCCGGGCTGGATACAAACCCATGACTACGATCGTCTCCGTCCGGAGGACCATGCGCAACACCCTTCAAGAAGAGTCGGTAAACCGGAAGATATAGCCCGCATGTGTAGATTCCTTTGTGAAGAAGGAAATGACTTTATCAACGGTGAAAACATCACGATTGACGGAGGGATGACTAAAAAGATGATTTACACGGAATAATATAGTTCCGAACCAAACATACAGAAGTAAATGGAATATGGTATTATAACGTACTAAAACCATCTCCACTTTTCCACTCCATGATACATTTTACTTTAAAGTCCTTGTTTCTATTTAAATGATACTCCAAATAAAAAGCTGCCCGGAAAATTTCCGGGCAGCTTTTTATTTGCCTCCGTTCAAACAACGGAGTATTCTTTTACAGAAGTTTAAAACTTACGTGTGTTCAGGTTCTTGTCGACCAAAACGCCATCAATAGCTTTCAGATCAAACTTCACAGCGCGTTTCGCTTTCAGCTTCAGAATAAACAGATCGTTTGTTCCTTCGAGGGCTTCTTTAGCTCCGAGGTTAACAAATGTAGGATAGAGTGCTTTTGTACCATTGGTATGGAGTCTGTCATAAGTCAGATTTTCCATAGCTTTGAGGTTCAGAGGTTCTACACCCACGAATTCATAATCCTGCTGATTGTATGGCAACGCAAAACTCAACGCATTTACAGAGCGGAGGTTGACACCTTTTACAAGCACTTCAACAACATCACCCTTACTGTAATTCCGTTTAGCAGTACTGATTTCAATGGTACCATCCAGTTTCTCAATCGGCTCTTCACTTACACCATCTTCCAATTGTGTTGCCACTACAGAAATATCATAAGCGTCAATCAAACCATTCTGATCAATGTCGCCTACACTGATATAGCCTTCATAGTCGGAATCACCTTTTCTCAGACCGGTATAGTTGGTATACGAGGTTAAATCGTTATTGTCGATCTTACCATCGTTATTGATATCACCCTGCAAACGGCTCTCGGTTCCGGGAACTTTAAATACATACAATTCCCTACCCGAACCATAGTTGTTTACACCTTCTGTTACAGCCAGTTTGATATAGCGTGCAGTCGGACGTTCAGTAAATGTAAATACTTTCACATCACCATTACGTTTCCAGTCGATTGCTCCGGCCTCGGTCCAGTTTTCCTTATCCATACTATAATATACAGTACCTTTCAGGATCGTTCCGTTACCACCATCGGTACGTGGCAGGTATTCGAATTTATCCAGCTGGTTCACTGTTCTCAGATCGATAATCATATCATAAGGCAGTGCTTTTGCTCCATACTTCGTATGCCACATATCACCCAGCTCGGCAAAGTCGAACAAACGATCGATATCAAATCCTTCCTGATTCTTCGCAGTTGTTTCACCCTTGATTCCGTGAAGAGCAAATTCCAGCGGATTAGCTTTTGTCTTAGCACCGAATTCAGCCCAATCCGAATAGCCATCCTTGTTTACGGAACGAATCTTAAATGTATAGTCTGTTTCAGCAGCCAGTCCGTCAAACAGCAACTCAGTATCCTTTATTGTTGTATACAGCATGCCATTGAATTCTATTTCATAAAAATCAGCATTCGGCACTTTGTTCCATGTCGGCTTCAAGGTATAAGCCTCAATATCTTCGGCAGCAATTCGGGCAGCAGGAGCGGTCAACGAACCGGAGGTTACTCTGTAATTATCGGCAGGTGCATATTGGAAGCCTTCGATATCCATTACAACTTGATTTTTAGTAATATCGGTAGCGGCCAGTTTCACAAGAACTTGAGGATTCTTAGTGATAACCTTCTTCTCAAATTCACTGCCCTTTGTAGCAAACTTATTCAAATTAGGAGCAGCGTCATAGAAGTATACGTTTTCACCTTTCCGGAAATCATCCATAGAAGACACTTCGGTCAACTTCACTTTGCCTTTACCTATCTGAGCAGAAACCTTCTTCGGCTTAGCAGTAACATTTACTCTGAATTCTGTGGCTTTCTCTTTTACAAAGCCGTCGAAATCACCCTGTGTAGGACGAATAGAAATCTTCACATTATTCTTTGAATCAACATTCGATTCAATGAAAGTAGTGGTTCCTTTACCCTCTTTATATGCTTCAGATATACCGTCATCGTCATATTCAACGGTCATCATGTGCTTATACGGATAGATTTCGTAGATACGAAGTCCCTTATTAATTTCAGCAACGTTATTATTAGGATTGGTCATCGGGATGATAGCTCCGTTCTTTACGAATACCGGAAGCTTCCAGAGAGGAGCGGCAAAATTGTTGAGAACACAGTTACCCTGATATTTCTCTCCGGTAAAATAATCGATCCACTCTCCTTCGGGCAAATAAATGCCATCACGGATATCATTGCCTTCAGCATCTGCTTTGGTAGCTTTGTAAATGGGGGCTACTAAAAAATCGGTACCATACATAAACTGATACTGCGTAGCTGTTCCCAAGGTGTAAGCATTCGGATATTCCAGGAACATGGCACGGATAAGCGGCATACCGGTTACAGCCTCTTTTGCAAAACTATAAGTGTAAGGCAGTAATTCCGATTTCAGTTTCAGATACCAGCGATTGATAGAAGTGGCAGGTTCGCCCAGAGCGTGAGGATACTTTTCATTAGATCCCCATCCGTCCATATTCAACTGCATCGGAGTGAAAGTTTTCCACTGGAAGTCTCTGGTGTTGACAATCATATTCTTGCCGCCAAAGATGCCATCCATATCCGAAGAAATATTAGGTTGGCCTGACAGGCCTGAACCGATATAGGTCGGAATATGGAAACGGATGTACTCCCATACACCGCCTGTCTGGTCACCCGACCAGATTCCGGCATATCGTTGCGTACCGGCCCAACCGTCAAGTGAAATAATGAACGGACGTGCATCGTTACCGTAATAAGGCATAATGTGACCCACATCTGCCACTCCATTCAATCCGAACGAATATCCCCAACCGACCCATGCTACGTCTGTTTTCAACACACGCACACCGGCATCTCTAACTTCTTTCACGATATCTCTTTGCAGCAATGCACTGACGCCTTCTTTCGGATGTAAATCCGATTGTGTCCACAATCCAATTTCAACGCCATTCTTACGGGCATAGTCACCCAGACTTTTCAGATTCTGAATGTTTCCGTCGAGTGTCTCCGTCTGTCCGTATCCGGCACCATATCCATCATTCGGCAGGAGCCAGCCCAACGGCATATCGTGATTCTTGTAACGGTCAATCACTGCACGGGCCGAGAACTGATAATTATTCTTTTCACCGTTCAATGATTCTTTGATTCCGCCATTATCTTTCTGACTTTCTTTATAACGCTTTCCATCTTCGAACAAGATTCCTTTTTCGTCTTCTTTCCAATAGTCGCGATTGTAAGCATTCAAATGTCCCTGATAGAAACCGAACTTGGGCAGCAACACCGGATTACCGGTCAACTGATAGAAATCATTCAACACGCCCACAGCTCCGTCGCTAACCATATAAAAGAGATCGAGATATGGAGAATCATGTGTAAGTTTCACTTTTCCCTTCTCGTCTGCACCGAAATCATATTTACCCGGTTTGAAGGTATACCACATCATACCATAGCCATTGGTCGACCAATAGAATGGCGCAGGAGAAGCTACTCCACCGTCAGTCCAACTATTCTCGTTTACAATATTAATGGCTTTTCCTTTGTGTGAAAAACGTCCGTTCTGCACACCGCCACCATAAAAATATTCATTGGGATTTTCTTTCAGGGTTACAGTCACTTTTCCCTTATCGAACAGTACGGGTTCTACCTCTTCAAAGACAACAGTATTCTTTTCCAAGTCAATCACTTTCATCAAAGAAGTATTCTTGTCGATTTCCACTTTGATTTTCCCCGTAGTGATAGAGATGAGATTGCTGCCATCATTCAAGTTGAGTGTAGAAACTGTGTTTCTGGGATTGTTTACCAGAATTTGTGCTTCAGGTTTTGCTTCCGGATCACGGATGATTCCTCCGGCATTGTCCTGAAATACTCTGAAGATGTTTTCCCCGTAGAAATCGAATGTCATTCTCTGATTATTAGAGAATAATACTTCAATCGTTGTCGGATTGATTTTCTTTGCACTAACGATCTTCAAGTTTTGTTGTGTCACTTCTCTAACGATTTCGGACCTGTGCATTGCCTGCGCAGGCGAACCGGAAAACATCAGAGGCAAAGCGAGGGCGAACAGCACTGCTTTTCGCTGCCTACAATTACCAATTGCGTTTTTCATGATTTTTACTATAAAATTTCAACTAAATATTACTCCATTCTGTCAATAGATTGAATACGCAAAAATAGGCAAAAGTATTCATAAAAGACATATTTTATGAAAATAAATACAAGTAAATACGCTTGCTTCCTATAATTCAGGAAGTACTTTCGCACCTTATGCCTCTTTCCTCCTAATCATCAATCTCAAAACATGGGGATGTTCTTATACTAAACATCCCCATGTTGTCCACCTAAACATCCCCATGTTTTGATAGTAAACATCCCCATGTTTTCCTATGTGGCATTAGAACATAAGACTATCCGGTCAGCAAGATAAAGCACTTGCCTTGTTACGTAAGCTAACAACCGGTTCGTGATATCGGTAGACTACTTCCTTAAACACACATTATTTATAGAGGAAATTAGCCAATCAGAATGAAAATCTTAACTTTGCAGAACAAAAATGAAATCATATATGGAAAAGCTAAAAATGGAATCTGTGAGCATCGCAGAGGACAGCCTGAATAAAATAGCCGAACTCTTCCCAAACGTAGTCACTGAATCGATGGGTAAGGACGGACAACTACATAAAGCTATCGACTTTGATAAACTGAAATTCCTGCTTACAGCCAACCAAGCAGAAATGGGAGTGGTATATGATGACGACGAACGTTACGAATTAACATGGGTGGGCAAGAAGCAGGCGATAAGAGAGGTGGCGCATCCTATCCGAAAAACATTGCGTCCCTGCCCGGAAGAGAGTAGGAATTGGGAACAGACCCAAAACCTATACATCGAGGGAGACAATCTGGACGCAATGAAACTCCTGAAAAAGAGTTACGCAGGAAAGGTAGACGTTATCTATATCGATCCGCCTTACAACACGGGTAAAGACTTTATCTTCAATGATACATTCGCTCTTTCACAGGAAGAGTCCGACGAGAAACAGGGAAGATATAATGAAGAAGGGCAACGATTGTTTCAGAATACGGAGGCTAACGGAAAGTTTCACTCCGATTGGTGTAGCATGATGTATGCCCGACTGATGCTTGCCCGCACTCTGTTAAATGATAATGGCATCATTTTCATTTCCATTGATGATCACGAATTGGCAAATCTGATCAAAATAGGAAATGAAGTATTCAGTGCTTCTAATTTCATCGATGTATTTAATTGGGCCAAGACGGAAACTCCGGAAAATCTCTCAAAAAAAAGTAAGCAAATCATCGAATACATCGTCTGCTATCAGAAGAAGAAAAACGACATGAAATTCCAGGGTCTGAAGAAGGAATCGGTCAGTTCGAACGGTTTGTTGAATCAACCGAATTCCGTCGGTATCCTGACCTTCCCCGCCAACAAAGTAGTCACTTCCATCCCCGACGGAGTGATCAAAGCAGGCATGTACGGAACAGATGCTTATGATGTGGAATTACTGGAAGACACCACCGTACGTGGCGGACTGTTTACAGCCCCCGTCAAACTGAAAGCCAAATTCAAATGGAGCCAGGCGAATCTGGACAAAGAGATACAAAAAGGAACAACAATCAAAATACCGACTCTCAAGTTAAGTCCTTCATACGAAAAGCTGGAATATGATCCGGAAGTTCCGCCCAACCTGATCAATTACAAAGTAGGAGTCGAAACCAATGAACAGGCCGGTAACCATCAACTACAGTTCTTTGATAAGAAAGTGTTCAACTTTCCGAAACCTGTCAGCCTGATCCAATATTTATGTGAGTTTATCGACACCAAAAACAAAGATTGCATCGTGATGGATTTTTTCTCAGGAAGCGGTACGACCGCCGAAGCAGTTATGCGGATGAACATGAAACCACGTAAAAACAAGGTGAAATACATCCTCGTGCAACTGCCGGAAGATGTGACTGAAACAATAAAAAAGGCCAAAACTCCCAGTGAAAAAGAGATTATGCAGAATGCAATCGACTTCCTTACGGAAAACCATAAAGCATTGAACATCTGCGAACTGTCCAAAGAACGTATTCGACGTGCCGGAGACACAATTGAGGCGGAATGCAACCAGCGTAAATCAAAGGACCTCCCGGACATCGGTTTCCGTGTTTTTCGGATTGCCGACAGCAATATGAAGGACGTGTACTACAGTGCAAAGGAATATTCACAGAGTGATTTATTCTATTTCACTGATAATATCAAAGAAGACCGTACCGGACTCGATCTGCTTTATGGTTGCCTGACCAACCTGGGACTATCCCTGTCTCTACCACATGATGAAGAGGATATAAATGGATATACGGTTTATTCTGTCGACAAGACCGAATTAATGGCATGTTTCGCAGAACAGATTCCCGAAAAAGTCTTCCGTGAAATAGCCGGCAGGCAACCACGCCGGGTTGTCTTCCGCGACGCCTCATTCCGTGACAGTGCCGATCGTATCAATATAGACGAGATATTCAAAACATTATCTCCCGGTACTACGATCGAGATTCTTTAAACAGAGAAGGAAGATACAGAAATGAAATTAAAATTCAAACATCAGAAGTTTCAGGAAGACGCAGCAAAAGCGGTATGTGATGTCTTTGGCGGGCAGCCATACAAGACGTTCGACTATCAAGTAGAGACCCGGAAGAAAGACGGACAGACCAGCTTTGAAAAGTTTACAGGATTCCGTAACCACCCTATCGTACCTCAACTCACAGATGAGATCGTTCTGAAACACATCCGGGATATCCAGCGTGCCCAACAAATCAAACCGTCGGAAGCGCTGGAAGGGAAATACAATCTCACCATCGAAATGGAGACGGGTGTAGGTAAAACGTATACCTACATCAAAACCATCTTTGAACTGAACAAACGCTACGGTTGGTGCAAGTTCATCATTGTCGTACCCAGTGTTGCCATCCGCGAAGGAGTCCACAAAAGCCTGGAGATTATGAAGGAACACTTTGCCTCGGATTACAGCACCCCTCTGTCTTATTTCATCTACGACTCCAAACAGTTGGGTGAATTGAACGCATTTGTCACAGACAGCAAAATCCATGTAATGATCATCAATTCACAGAAGTTCAATGCAACGAACAAAGATGCCCGCCGCATCTACATGAAGCTGGATGATTTTGGCGGAAACTGTCCCATCGATGTGATTGCGCAGATGAATCCGATACTGATTATCGACGAACCTCAGTCAGTAGAAGGAGTCAAAACAAAAGAGGGATTGAAACGATTCAATCCCCTGTTCACACTGCGTTATTCGGCTACACACCGCGAACTCTATAATCTGGTCTATCGCCTGGACGCAATGGAAGCTTACAACCTGCAACTGGTTAAGAAGATCGCTGTCAAGGGTATCTCTATCAGTGGGACAACAGCTACTGAAGGATTCGTTTATCTGGAAGGTTTGAACCTGTATCCGGACAAAAACCCGACTGCCAATATCGGATTCGAAGTAAAAAGAACCAAAGCAGTGAATCAGGTAGTACGAGCTCTGAAGATAAATGATGACTTGTATGCTAAATCAAACCATCTGGAAGAATACCGGAACGACTATGTAATTACAGATATCAACGGCGTTGAAGACTCCGTCACCTTCCGGAACGGCATCAAACTTTATGCAGGTGACGTAGCGGGTAGCGTCAACGAAACCCAACTACGACGTATCCAGATACGGGAAACCATCTTGTCACACATAGAAAAAGAACAGGAACTGTTTGAGAAAGACATCAAAGTTCTCTCCCTTTTCTTCATCGATGAAGTAGCCAAATACCGCCGGTATAACCCGGACGGAAAGGGAGAATATGCCGAGATTTTCGAACAGGAATATACCGATATCATAAAACACCTGGATCTTTCGTTATTCAATCAGCCGGAATATATCGATTACCTGAAATCGACTGTGGCATCGAAAGCTCACGAAGGATACTTCTCCAAAGATAAAAAAGGAAAACTGATTGACAGTAAAACCGAGCGGGGAACCAAAGAATCGGCAGATGAAGATGCTTACGATTTGATTATGAAGAATAAAGAACGTCTGCTTGACCGGAAAGAGCCGATCCGCTTTATTTTCTCACATTCCGCTCTGCGGGAAGGATGGGACAACCCGAATGTCTTTCAGATCTGTACCCTGAAACAAAGTTCGGCAGAGGTACGCAAGCGTCAGGAAGTGGGACGAGGGCTGCGCCTCTGTGTAAACGGACAGGGAGATCGCATGGACGCCAACGTTTTAGGCGAAGAAGTGCATCGTGTCAACCTACTGACCGTGATAGCCAGCGAATCGTACGAATCGTTTGCCAAAGGCTTACAGACAGAAATGGCGGAAGCCATAGCCGACCGTCCACAGAAAGTAACCATCCAATTATTCAAGGACCAGTCGCTCCGATTAGCTAACGGTGAAACCATCATAGCCACCGAAGATATAGCACAAAGTATCTACGACTCTTTACTTGAAAACAAGTACATCAAGAAAGGAGAACTGACAGACAAATTCTATGAAGATCGTAAACAGGGAGAAGTGATTTTCGACGACGAGCTCACCGATTATAAGGCGTCTATCATGACCATCCTGGCCTCTATCTATAATCCAAGGGAGATGCAGCCGAACGATGCAAGGAAAAGTAAGATAAATCTTCGGTTGTCGAAAGATAAACTTGAAAACAGCAAACTTCAGGAACTGTTAAAGCTGCTATGCAGTAAGTCAACCTACACCGTAAAGTTTGACGAAAAAGAATTGGTAGAGAGAGCGATCGAAAGTTTAAATGAAAAGTTAAGAGTATCCCAGCTCTATCTTTCTGTCATTACGGGCCAAATGGAAAAAATCAAGTCCAAAGCAGCTTTAATTTCGGGAGAGGCATTTAAGGTAGATGCCAATCAGGCGCACTATGAAAAGATAGATGCCATGGCAAACGATCAAGTAAAATATGACTTACTCGGTAAACTCACAGACGCCACCAATCTGACCCGACAGGCAGTTGCTCAGATTCTCTCCCGGATAAAACCGAATGTATTCGGCCAATTCAAAAACAATCCCGAGGATTTTATTATCAAGGCTTCGGAACTGATTAACGAAGAAAAAGCATGTCTGATAGTAAAACATATCGAATATACCCCAATCGACCAGTACTATGATGTATCGGTCTTTACCCGGGCAACTATTCAGGGACGTTTGGGAGTAAACACAATAAAAGCAGATAAACATCTGTACGATCATGTGAGATTCGACTCCCAAAATGAAAAAACATTCATGGAAAGACTGGAAGAAAACGACGAAATAGAAGCTTATGTAAAACTACCCGGCAATTTCTATATCCCTACTCCGATGGGAAAATACCATCCGGACTGGGCCATCGTCTTCAAACAAAAGTTATCGAAGTATCCTTATTTTATTGCCGAAACCAAAGCCAGCGATTCCTCCCTACAAGATCGGAGAATAGAAGAGGCAAAGATCGAATGTGCCAAAAAACATTTTGCGAAGACAAACGGTGGGAAGCTTAAATATAATAAAGTAAGCTCCTTCGAAGATCTCTTGAAAATCGTCACACAAGAATCCGTTTAAATCCAATAAAGTAGCATGTTTCATTCCTTCCAGACCTCCATTGCCGGCATCGAATTGCCCCGCTTGTTTACTTATCCCTTCCATTACACTCCTCATCCGTTATGTGTAATGGCAGCAGGAGAAGTACAGGCTTACATAAATAAGCAGACAAGATGGAAAGAAGAATTGGACAAAGGAAAAATGTTCGGCGTATTGATAGTCCGTACTTCTAGCGGACAAACGGGATATTTGGCTGCTTTTTCGGGTAATTTGTGCGGAAGCAATTCACACTCTTTCTTTGTACCGCCGGTATACGATCTGTTGAAACCGGATGGTTTCTTCAAGATAGAAGAAGAACAAATCTCGGCTATCAATCACCAAATCGGACAGTTACAAAACTGTGACCGATATTTGGAACTCCAACAAAAGATGGAGAGAGAAACAGTTTCCTCACAGCAGGCATTGTCAGAGGCCAGAAAAGTTCTGAAAGCAGCAAAAGAGAAACGGGAACAGCGCAGACTTCACCGACCGAACGAAAATGAACAAGCTGCCATGATTCGCGAAAGCCAATACCAGAAAGCAGAATTCAAGCGTTTGGAAAGATACTGGAAAGAACAAATTTCCGAAATAAAGACAGAAATGGAAAGTTTCTCGTCACGGATAGAGGCTCTCAAAGCCGAACGCAGAAATCGTTCGGCAGCATTGCAACAAAAGCTATTCCAACAGTTCAACTTCCTGAATGCCAAGGGAGAAACTAAAAACTTGTGTGCTATCTTCGAAGAAACCGTTCAAAAAACACCACCAGCCGGAGCAGGTGAATGTGCTGCCCCGAAACTATTGCAATATGCTTATCTAAGCGGATTAAGCCCCATTGCCATGGCCGAATTCTGGTGGGGGGAATCTCCTAAGACAGAGATCAGACACCACGGTTATTATTATCCGTCTTGCAGAGGAAAATGCGAACCCATTTTGCGACACATGTTGCAAGGTCTCGATGTAGAGCCAGCACCCTCAGAAAGATACTCTTTATCACAAAATATGCCGGAGATTCTTTTCGAAGACCAATGGCTTTTAGTTCTTCATAAACCCGAAGGAGTACTCTCCGTACCCGGAAAGTCAGAAGAACAATCGATCTACAGTCTGCTTAGAGCCCGCTATCCTGAAGCGACAGGTCCCCTCGTTGTACATCGATTGGATATGGCCACTTCAGGATTACTGCTGGCTGCCAAGACCCAAGAAGTACACCGGCACCTACAGGCCCAGTTTGAAAACCGAAGCATCAAAAAACGATATATAGCCCTATTGGATGGTATCCTTCCGGAAGAAGAAGGAGTTATCGATCTTCCCATCTGTCCGGATTATCTTGACAGACCCAGACAAATGGTGAACGAAGAGCTAGGAAAAACAGCTATCACCCGATATCGGGTGATGGATCGGAAAAACGGACAGACCCGTATTGCTTTCTTCCCGCTGACGGGACGGACACATCAGTTGCGTGTACATGCAGCTCATCCGTTGGGATTAAACTGCCCTATCGTAGGAGACGAGCTTTATGGACGGAAGGCAGAACGCCTTTATCTGCATGCCGAATATCTGGAATTCATCCACCCCGTATCCGGGCAAAGAATGGTCATCGAAAAGAAAGCTGAATTTTAATTGATAAGTCATGATAGAACAACCTTCCCCAAAAGTATATGATGAACTTCTTTCCATCTGGGAAGAAGCTGTCCGAAGCACACACCATTTCCTGACCGAAGCAGACATACAATTTTATAAGCCGCTGATCCGACATGAATATCTTGCCGCAGTCCGATTGTACATCATTCGCGAAGATTCAGGAACTATTGCAGCCTTCATGGGATTAAGTAATGATTGCATAGAAATGTTGTTTGTCCGTCCGAATGCCCATGGACATGGCTACGGTAGTCGGCTGGTTGAATTTGCCATTCGGAAAAAACGAATCTATAAAGTAGACGTAAACGAACAAAATGCAGCAGCACTGGGATTCTATTTACATATGGGATTTGAGACTACCGGTCGCGATGCATTGGATGCAACAGGTAAGCCATTCCCCATTTTACACCTGCAAATTCCTCCCATCCGACTCCGAAAAGCAACTCTTGAGGATATAGATCTGCTTAGAACCCTATTTACACAAAGCGTGCAGAATACCTGTTCGACTGACTATAACAGGTTACAAATCCAAGCATGGACCGGACGGGGAACTCTACAACGTTGGCATGAACTGTTTCAAAGCGACCTATACTTTCTGTTGGCAGAAGACAGCAGAAAGTCTCAAGTGGCAGGATTCACATCTGTCAACTCTAAAGGATATCTGCATAGCATGTTCGTACATCCCGACTATCAACGCCAGGGAATAGCTTCGCGCCTATTGCTAAAAGCAGAAGAGTATGTCCGTATCCGTCAAGGCGTATCTGTCTATTCGGAAGTGAGCATCACTGCCCGCCCATTTTTTGAGAAACACGGCTATAGTATCAAAAAAGAACAAACAGTATCTGTTGGTGACATAGAAATGACTAATTTCTTGATGTATAAACGAATTTAACAGAACGAACTGAGATTTTTTTATAGCTTTGCGATAGATTACCATTTAAAATCAGCTCATGTTAAAATCAAAATATCTGTTTCTTTCACTTATTTGCCTGCTGACATCGTTCCGACTCCATGCTCAATTTATGGATTACGGCTCGGATCCTGCTAAATTCAAATGGAATATCGCGAGATTACCCCACTACAATCTGGTTTATCCGCAAGGAAACGATTCCATGGCTTACCGTTATGCCCTCTTTCTCGAGAATGTTTATCCACACATGTCAAAGACCATTGGAAAACCGATCAAAGCTAAGTTTCCGGTCATTCTTCATCCGGGCAACATGCAATCCAACGGAATGGTATCCTGGGCTCCCCGACGAATGGAACTTATTACAACGCCTTCTTCGGATCTGAATAACCAAAGTTGGGATAAGCATCTGGTACTGCACGAGTCACGCCATGTTTTCCAGACAGGAAAGGTAATGCACGGCATTTTCAAACCGCTCTATTATATAATAGGTGAACAGGCAGCCGGAGTAGCCTCTTTTTTCTTGCCGGTATGGTTTCTTGAAGGAGATGCCGTAAGTACGGAGACTGCCATGTCTAACGGTGGTCGTGGACGACTACCGGAATTTAACATGGTTTACCGTGCCCAAATGTTAGGAGGAAAAAAGAACTATTCCTTCGACAAGTGGCTAATGGGATCTTACAAAAACTATACTGGTACCTACTATGCACTGGGGTTTGATATGACCTCTTATGCTCGTCAACGCTACGGAGCCGATATTTGGGATAAAAGCACCAGTAGATACATTCGGAACCTACTGTTCGAAGGTTCATTTAAGCATTATACGGGCAGTAGTTTTAAGCGTCTCCAACATGATACGTTCGACTTCCTGCGTGCAGAGTGGGAGAAACAGGATACTTGTACACAGTCCCCGCAATATCTGTCACCTGCAAAAGAGACTTATACCTCCTATCGATACCCACAACCCATCAACGATTCTATAGTGATTGCCGTAAAGTCGGGATTGAAAGATATCAACTCTTTAGTGATCATCAATAATGGCAGAGAAAAACATCTGGACTATATAGGTAGTATCAATAGCCGTTTGAGCTATCGAAACGGCCGGGTTTACTGGAGCGAACTAGTACCCGGACTACGTTGGACACACCAGAATTACTCAATTATAAAGTACTATGATCTGGATAAGAAAAACATAAAAACTCTCACTCCCCGACAACGTTATTTATCCCCGGCCATTGACGAGCAAGGACAGCACATTGCCGTTTCACGTCCTACAGTCGAAGGTAAAAACCAACTCGTGCTGATACAAGCAGAAAAAGGTAATGAACTCGCTGCTTTCGACGTTCCCGATAATGCATTTATCAAAGAACTGACATTTGCAGGAGGCGACACAATTATCTCGATAGCTGTCGCAGATTCCGGTATCCGCCTGTTACAATTCAACTTCAGAAACGGAATATGGAAAGAACTGCTAAAAACAACTTCCGCCAATATCACTTCTCCTGTTTGGAAAGATGGAAAAATCTTTTTCGAATCGGGAGCCAACGGCACCAACAACATCTACAGCCTCAATCCGGCAGACGGACAAGTCCACCGAATGACAGCTGCCCGCTTCGGAGCTTTCGATCCTTCTTTTGGATCGTCAGACGGACGTTTGTTCTTCTCTGATTACCAAGCCGACGGATATCGCATTGCCTCACTCCCGACTGACAGTATGCTCTTTGAAAAGGCAGATCTCAACCGGTCGGCTTCCATGCCATTTGTTGAAACACTTGCCGCTCAAGAGCAATTCAACCTGGACTCGGCACGTCTGACATCAGTCGATTTCAATCCGAAACGTTATAGAAAAGCAGAACATACGTTCAAAATTCACAGCTGGGCCCCTTTCTATTATGATGTGGCTGAGGCAATGAACTCAGGTGCCAGCGATCTGAGTACAATAGTAAAACCCGGAGCAACCCTGATGTCCCAAAATACCCTGAACACAGCCATCATGCAGGCCGGATGGTATATAGACAAAGGCTATCATCATGGTAAACTGTCATTTATCTATCAAGGCTGGTTCCCCGTTATCAATCTGTCGGTAGACTATGGTGATAAAGCTTTCAATGTAGACTGGACACAAAATGACAAAGGGCAAGACATTACACAGGGCCATTATACCCAACGAAATCTGGTGGAAGCAGAAGCACGTGTCTATCTCCCTTTTAACTTAACACACAACCAACGAATACGAGGCATACAACCAGCTCTGACTTATTATTTTACCAATAATAAATATCAGGAATATCACAGTCGGAAATTCCATAACTTCCAATATATCCTACCGGAAATTCTATTCTATGATTACAGACGAAAAGCTCAGCGAGACATTCTCCCCCGCACAGGCTATCAATTACGTTTGCAATACCTGAAGACTCCATTCAATTCTGAAAATTACGGAAGCCTGTATGCCGCCCGCCTGACTACTTACTGGCCGGGAATCATCAGGAATCATGGGCTGATGATCCGTGTCGGCTATCAGTATCAGGATCTTGACAACAAAGCATTATACCTTCCCAAACATCTTTTGGAAAAACCCCGAGGATACCATTTCCAGTATCAAACCCGCCAGCAATGGGCTTTCAAAGGAGATTATGCTTTACCCCTGCTGTCACCCGATTGGAGCATTGGCTCACTTATTTACATCCGTCGGTTGCGTGCAAACCTCTTTTATGATCTATCGCGCAATCAAGCCAGTTCTAAAAGTAGGTGGAGTAACCAAAGTTCATACGGAGGCGATCTGATTTTCGACTGGAATGTACTACGAATGAGTTATCCGCTTACAACAGGCATACGTTTGATACAGCCGATCGATTATGGCAAATTTCAAGTAGAGGCACTGTTTTCAATCAGTTTCTGACATTGGGTGCAAGATGGTCTGTGCACTGATTTTCCCAACAGATATCATGTATACTTGCCTGGATCCAGTCAAACAAACACATAAAACTCCGTTCACGCCCTGACCATTCTTGCCCGGCTTTCCGGTTAAAACGGTTAAACTCAGGATACAATCTTCAACCGCGGGCTTTACATCTCGGTAGCCGAGATACAAAGCCCGGCACGCAAGATTTGTATCTCGACCGCTAAGACAAAGAATGAAAACCGTCAAAAGCAAGTTTACTCCCATCGCTCCGCCACTTTGCATAGAAGGTTCTCTATCTACCTATCAAGAAGGTGTGTCATCACTCTTCTTACCACGGCACACAGAGTATAACAGATTCTTTTTTTCAATGATAATCATCAACTTAAAAATCGCCTACGTGTTACTCTGTGTCCTTTGTGGTGAGTTTCGATTTATAAATAAGGTATAATCGTTATATAAATGCCTGTAATAATGGCCGAAGTGATTACTCCTGAAATGTTGGCTCCTAATGCATCACCCAAAATAAAAGAATTCGGATTATCTTTACTTACCAACTTTTGAGCCACTTTTGCCGTAGTGGGTACACAGCTTACGGCTGCAATGCCGATCACCGGATTATAGTTCCCTTTCTTAATGAAATACATAATGTACCCTCCCATGATGCCTCCGATACCCGACAGTAACAAAGCAAGCATACCTAATACTAACAGTTTAAGAATCTTCGGATCGAGTAACAAATGTGCGTCGCAAAGTACACCCAATAATAATCCTAACATAAAAGTAGAACCATAGAGCAACGGACCGCTCACAAAATCATATATATGCTTCATACCGGATTCACGTACTGCCACTCCCAGGAATAGCGAAAAGAACAATGGTGAAGCAACCGGAAACAAGAAACACAATACTGCACACAGGATTGCAGAAAAAGCCAGCTTCACTTTCGCATCATAATTTTTAGGAGCTTTCTTTTCTACCATCTTGATAGCACGCAGACGTTTAGGAATCAGTAATTTCACCAAATAAGGATATCCCCCGTAAGTCAATCCCAGATAAAGATAAGCCACCACCGTAATAGGTACAAACAAGTGTTTGGCCAAAGCAAGCGATGTAAACAAAACCATCGGACCATCAGCTCCGCCTACCATTGCCACTGAAGCACTTTCTTTTAAAGACAGTCCCAGACCGGAAGCAATAGGCACTGTCAAAAATGTACCCAATTCAGCACATAAAGCAAGAAAAATGCTGGCAAACGGTTTCTGCAATAGGAATCCCACATCAAGCAATGTACCGATTCCCATAAATACAAAGCAGGCTATCAATCCGTTGCTAAAGGTCAATGTGTATACCGGTTGCAGAAAGTCAATCTGCATCGTGTTCATCAATGCGTCGGTATCCGACAGCATCGGATCTAAAAAAAGATTCCCCAATGTTCCGTCGGGCATAATCAGTGTTCCACAATTAATAGCTACCATTCCCAGGCCCATCGGAATCATCACCATTGGCTCGAGTACCCCTTTCCAGCCTAAATAAATGAGCAGAAACCCCAAAGCTATTAAAAACATACGGGCACTGGCCAGAAACCATCCGCTGGCTATCATTGTTCCAAATCCCTGAAACAGGGTTCCAAAGTCTATACTTTCCATACTATCAAGATTTATTGTTTTTTATTGGTTGAGGATGTCTTATTATTTTTTTATCATGCTGTAACATCTGTTCTTCTTTCCGAAGAAACATCGTTCTTGTGTCTTCCGGGTAAAAATAATCCATTAAACCTCTCTCCGATTCACCGGGACTGACACCATGATAAAACCCACGATTATCTCCGGGATGTTTTGTGACCCCCTTGCTGAAGTCTTCACGCCCATCACTGCCATACTCCTCATCACTCAGAGCACTTTCAGTTATTAACGTAGCTACTTTCTGATGCAGTTTCCGAATACGCTTCAGCCGGGCCAATTCTTCCTGGTGCGAACTATAAAAAGCCAACGAATCAGCTGCAGAGGCAATCAACTTTATCACCCCGGCAACGAAAAAACCAATGACGAAGGTAAGCCCCATCATGGCAAAAGTGGATAACAATAAGCTAAACATAACACAGTATGATTTTAGATTGAAAAATAAAATGCAATGTATACCGACCGCCGGAAAATACAAGACGCACCTTCCCGGCATTTATCGGAATGGATAAATGGGGTTACCCAATCACTTCAATACAGAAGTGTAGAATCGGAAAGCTAAATCAGGATATGCTCTAACGAGTATACATAATACCCGCTGGAATATTTAATGAAGTTATGATTGAAGTCCGGATAAGTATCTCCCCTCTCCGATTGATGGAAAAGTGAGGCATTGAGCAGCCGGATAGCAGTCTGCAATTTGAGTTTCAAAATTTTGGAAGAACTTAGTTCCCGTGAAAAAGAACTATGGGGAAGAATAGCATCACACACTTTGGATTCAGCCGTCTCATCATTGAATAAAGAATGGTCTCCGGCATATTGTGATACAAAGGTGGCAGTAACTTCGGCGGGAAGTTCTGCCGTTTCTTCTATAGAAGCGGTATAACCGGCTCCATACACAAAAAAGATACCTATCAATATGCAGAATATGTACTTTATCATAGTAGTTGCAAACGTAGCAATAAATTTGAGAAAAAATAGAATTCGTTGTCTAATTAACGAATATTTTATAATGATTGTTCCGGATATAAACGGATAAATGACAAAAAAAGCGGAGAATCATCCGATTCCCCGCTTCTTATTCATATAATATAGATTGTGTTTAATTACATGGTAACCTGCTTTGCAAGCAGTTTTTGAAGTTTGCCATTTAACAACTGGCACATTGTTCCATTTCCCATTGCTTGGTAACGTTTGATACGATACTGCAACATCATAATTTCATTTGCATTCTTTTTCATAATTTTGGTCCTCTTTTTTTGCTCTCCACGTTTTGAAGAGCGGTTTTACATCTTGTTTTCTTTATTAACACTGCAAAGATACGAAATGTTTTCGAAAATATGTTCTAAAACATAAGAAAAGTGTATCGTTAGTTGATTTTTCTTTTTATAAGGCCTGATTTGGCAAGTGTATATTACAAATATATTGCATAACTTTGCGCTTTATCAAGAAAAACGACTATGCTCAAACGGATACCCCACACATACACCATCATTTCTTCGGTCATTCTACTCTGTGCAGTGCTTTCCTGGATCATTCCTGCCGGAGAATATATGCGAGAGACAATCGACGTAAACGGTATTTCCCGCACTGTCATTGTAGACCATTCTTTCCACCGGGTAGAACAGACACCCCAGACCTGGCAAGTGTTCAGCTCCCTTCTTGAAGGCTTCGAACGTCAGGCAGGAATTATAGCTTTCTTACTGATTATGGGAGGTGCCTTTCAAATAATGAATAGCAGCCGTGCTATTGATACCGGCATTTTTTCATTTCTGAATTTCACGAAAGGACTTGAAAAACACCGACTGATCAAAATACTGGGAGTAAACAATGTAGTGATATCCTTAGTCATCATCCTTTTCAGCCTTTTCGGTTCCGTATTCGGTATGAGTGAAGAGACACTGGCCTTCGTCATCATCATTGTCCCACTTGCCATATCAATGGGATATGACTCCATCACCGGGCTGTGCATGGTATACGTAGCTGCCCATATCGGCTTTTCCGGTGCAGTACTGAATCCTTTTACGATCGGCATTGCGCAAGGTTTGTCTGATCTCCCGTTGTTCTCCGGATTTGAATACCGTATGTTTTGTTGGCTGGTACTGACCACCGCCCTGATTGTTTGTGTACTCAGATATGCCGCTGTCGTCAAAAAGCATCCGGAAAAATCACCTATGTATCATGCTGACACTTATTGGCGGAAACGGGAAAAAGAAAGCTGTGGAGAGATATCCCATGTAACGACTCGCCAAGCATGGATCGTATACCTATTGTTACTCGTGTCCTTGGGGTTGTTCTCCATCATCTACCCGATCAGTACTTTTTCAGTAGGTGAAGCATCAGTCACCTGCTATGCAGTTCCCACCTTATCTATCTTGTTTGCAGTTTTCGGTTGGCTGGGTTTACGCAAATCCAACCAGTTCTTTATATTGACCTTACTCGCATTCACTATTCTTTTCCTGATTATCGGTGTCATGGGTCATGGCTGGTATTTACCGGAGATATCCGCCATCTTTCTGGCAATGGGCATTCTTTCGGGGTTTGCCAATAGTGAACATGCAGATGCTATCATCAAGCAATTCATGGATGGAGCCAAAGACATGTTGTCGGCCGCCATAGTTGTGGGACTGGCCGGAGGGATTATTCAAATACTGCAAGACGGACATATCATCGACCCCATTTTACATTCTTTGGCTTCACTGATGGGAGAAGCTGGAAAAATAGTATCTTTGGGGGTGATGTATCTGATACAGACACTCATTAACCTGATTATCCCTTCCGGGTCCGCCAAAGCAGCGTTAACCATGCCTATCATGGCACCCTTTTCCGATGTCATCGGACTTTCGCGGCAAGCTACGGTAATGGCTTATCAGTTTGGTGACGGATTTACCAATATGATCACCCCTACTTCTGCTGTATTGATGGGTGCCTTAGGCATTGCCCGCATACCTTATGAGATTTGGGTAAAATGGTTCTGGAAGATACTTCTTTTATTCATTATCCTAGGAATGGTACTACTGATTCCCACGGTACTTTTCCCATTGAATGGATTTTAGAGTTCCGTTCTCTTTCCTTCACCCGGAAAATGGAAAAGAGCCGGACTCCGAAGAATGTAAACCAGAATTTTCATAAATGACCATAAAGATACCGAAAGATTAAAGTAGAAAACAGTAATTCCGGAAAGATGAAACAAAAAGAGAAAGAAATCAAAACTAAATATATGAACCAAAAGCACTCACTCCCCCCTCTCCTTAAGAGAAGAACGGGGGTGAGGCCTTACTTAACAACAAATTGTATGAAAACCCTAACCCGCTTTCTAATCATTCCGATGTTGTCGGTTGCGTTCTTTTCATGCAGTGAGTCCCATTTCCTGAAAGATGTGGCTTACCGAAACCAAGTGACGCAAGATTTTGAAATGAAGAAGCAGCAACTTCCCAATGGAGAGTTGTTTGCAGTGTTTAATGAAAAGCTCACCATTCCCGAACAAGAGGCTTTAATGTTCCTCTATGCCTACATGCCTACAGGTGACGTAACGGATTATACAGGCGACTACTATCTGGAAAATGTCAGACTCTCCGATCAGGCACGTCGGGAAATGCCTTGGGGAAAAGAAATCCCCGATGACGTATTCCGTCATTTTGTGCTCCCCATTCGGGTAAACAATGAAAACCTGGATGACTCACGCCGGGTGTTTTACAATGAACTGAAAGACCGTGTGAAGAATCTGTCATTGCACGACGCTGTACTCGAGGTAAACCACTGGTGCCACGAAAAGGTAATCTACACCCCAAGTGATGCCCGTACGAGTTCTCCACTCGCTTCCGTAAAAACCGCTTATGGTCGCTGTGGTGAAGAATCCACCTTCACCGTAGCAGCTCTTCGCTCGGTAGGTATTCCGGCACGACAGGTATATACTCCGCGTTGGGCACATACCGACGACAACCATGCATGGGTAGAAGCCTGGGTAGATGGCAAATGGTATTTCTTTGGTGCCTGCGAACCGGAACCGGTTTTGAACCTGGGTTGGTTTAATGCTCCCGCCAGTCGTGGTATGCTGATGCATACAAAGGTATTCGGACGCTATACCGGACAAGAAGAAATCATGTACGAAACTCCGAATTATACAGAGATCAACGTGATTGACAATTATGCTCCGACTGCCAAAGGTTCCGTACTCGTGACAGATGCCGAAGGTCAGCCGGTAACCGATGCTACCGTAGAGTTTAAGGTCTATAACTACGCTGAATTTTATACGGTGGCCACCAAACATACAGACCAGAGCGGGCATGCATCATTGACTGCCGGCAAGGGTGATATGTTGGTATGGGCCTCCAAAGACGGACGGTTCGGTTATTCTAAACTATCATTCGGCAAAGACAATGAACTGAAGATCACACTGAACAAAAACGCCGGTGAAACCTATTCGCTTCCACTGGACATCGTTCCTCCTGCCGAAGGCGCCAACCTGCCCGAAGTGACTCCGGAACAACGTACTGAAAATGATCGGCGCATGGCACAGGAAGATTCTATCCGCAACGCATACGTAGCCACTTTCATTACCGAAGAGCAAGCTCGGACTTTTGCCAAAGAGAATAAGCTGGATGAAACCGAAACAGTACGCTTACTGATAGCTTCCAGAGGTAACCACCAGACTTTAACCGATTTCCTTTCTGATGCTGTAAAAACCGATAAGGCCGGTCAGGCTATCAGCCTGCTGAAAGTAATCTCGGCCAAAGACCTGAGAGACGTAAGCCCGGAAGTATTGAACGACCATCTGAATAACTCCGGCCTGCCCGCTTCTGAAGATTTCTGTAGCAACGTACTGAACCCGCGTGTAGCCAATGAAATGATCACTCCTTACAAAGCATTCTTCCGGAAAGAGATTCCGGCAAGTGAAGCAGAAGCCTTCCGCAAAAATCCACAAGCTTTGGTAGAATGGTGTAAAAAAGAGATCACAATCAATAACGAATTGAACTCACAACGTATACCAATGTCACCAATGGGTGTATGGAAAGCCCGGGTAGCAGACGAGAAATCCCGTAACATTTTCTTTGTATCCATGGCCCGTAGCCTGGGTATTCCTGCCTGGATAGATGAAGTGACCGGCAAGATTCAATATCGGACTTTCAATGACAACAACCTCAAGAACGGCAAGGTCTATGATGTCGATTTTGAAGCCGCACAGCAAACGCAGGCACCAACCGGAACGCTCGTAGCCCGCTACCGGCCGATCCCTTCGTTGAGTGATCCAAAATACTATTCACACTTCACCCTCTCAAAGTTCCGCAATGGAACCTTCCAACTCCTCAACTACGACGAAGGTGACGTAGATATGGGTGGGGGAGCCACCTGGTCGAACTTGCTGAAGAATGGTGCACGCTTGGACACAGGATACTATATGATGGTAACCGGTACTCGCATGGCAAGCGGAGCTGTATTGGCTAATGTGACTTTCTTCACCATTGAAGAGGGAAAGACAACAACTGTCGATCTGGTCATGCGCGAAAGCAAAGACCAGGTACAAGTAATTGGTAATTTTAATTCCGAATCGACTTATCTGCCTATAGGAGCCTCCGAACCGCAAAGTATTCTTCAGACTTGTGGCCGGGGATACTACGTTGTAGCAGTGCTGGGAGCCGGACAAGAACCCACTAACCATGCCCTTCGGGATATTGCAGCTTTAAGCGGTGAATTTGAAAAATGGGGACGCAAAATGGTGTTGCTCTTCCCTAGTGAAGAACAGTACAAAAAGTTCCGCCCGTCAGAATTCCCCGGATTGCCTTCAACCATTACCTATGGTATCGACGTAGATGGAGCGATCCAGAAACAAATTGCCGAATCGATGAAGTTGCCAAACAGCACCATCCTGCCCATGTTTATTATCGGTGATACATTCAACCGGGTAGTCTTCGTGTCACAAGGCTATACCATCGGATTGGGCGAACAGTTAATGAAAGTAATCCATGGATTATAGAATAAAACGGGCACTTGCCTGAAACAGATCCTCCATTAAAAAAGGAAGAAGTTCAGACTTCTTCCTTTTTTAATATATCATGAAATAGAAACAGACATCAAAGATTCCCTCCATACCGTTCACTATTCCCCAAACGTAAATATCCCTTTTATAGGTGTGTCGCCCGGAGAGTAACTTGTTATTCCGACTCTTCCCTCATAATAGGAGCTTTCAACAATAACCGTTATCTTTTCAGCATTATCCAATAACAAGGTTATATCTTCTTTTCCATCAGCAGATAGACGGATGTCAGGAGTTATTTCTTTCCCTCCATAATCCAGCACCCCGTCCGGAAGATAATGAAAGCCTACAATATCCATTGAATATATTCCATAATAGATATATACCTTAGCTTTATAATCCGTATGTATTCCGAAATCATCCTTATATTTCACAATAAAATCTGCGGTTCGCTCATCGGACTGTGGGATATCTCCTTTATCTTCATCATGGCAACTGCAGAGTAATGCCAATAATGCCAATAAAACAATCGAATATTTATGCAAGCTCATAGTTCCTTATAATTTATTAGTTCTCAATATGATATTACTTCCAAATATATAAAAATAATACCGGACAAATACGATCATGCAACTATTTTTTTCTTAGGATTCCACCTTTAACTATTTTCCCCAATCACTAAATTCAAAACTCAGTTGTTCCCATACTCCCCGATGTTCATCCGCTTCTTCTCTCGGATTCGATACCGAAAGCCCGATCAAGCGAATGGGATGCTGCTCATACTCCACCTCTTTCAGCAATTGTTTGGCAAGGGGCAAGATTCTCTCAAGATTCGTAAGTTCCTGTGCCTGTGTCATGCTTCGTGTTATCTGGCTAAAATCATGAAACTTGATCTTCAGAGTTAACGTATTTCCCCGGAACTCTTTCTGCTGCAATCGCTCTACAAGCTCCGTAGCTACGTGATAAAGCTCTATAATCACAGACGATCTCACATGGATGTCTTTCTCCAATGTATGCTCACATCCGATTGATTTACGTATTCTCACTGCTTCTACCGGTCGAAGATCGACTCCACGTGCAAAATCATAATAAAGCAGTCCCACTTTACCAAACTGACGTACCAGCATTTCAGACGAACACTCCCGTAACTGAAGTCCATTGTGTATCCCCAGTAAATGCATCTTCCGGGCAGTCACCGGCCCTACTCCCCAAAATGACTCAATAGGCAAACGGGCAATGAAATCGATTGCCTGATCAGGATGAATAGTACAAAGTCCGTCGGGTTTACGGAAGTCTGAAGCTATTTTAGCCAGAAATTTATTATACGACACGCCTGCCGATGCCACCAGGTTCAGTTCTTCACGGATACGTTGCTTGATAGCTTTAGCTATATCCACAGCCAGCAAGATCCCCTGCTTATTCTCTGTCACATCAAGAAACGCTTCATCCAATGACAGAGGTTCAATCAGATCGGTATACTCATGAAATATTTCGTGTACCTGACGGGAAACGGATTTATACACTTCCATCCGTCCGGGAACAAAAATCAATTGCGGACACAGACGTTTCGCCTTTTGTGACGACATAGCCGAACGAACTCCATAACGACGAGCTTCATAACTTGCTGCCGCTACTACTCCCCGCTCCTCGGCATGCCCCACGGCAAGCGGTTTACCACGCAATTCAGGATGATCCCTTTGCTCCACAGAAGCATAAAAGGCATCCATATCGATATGTATAATTTTACGTTCATTCATCTCTGCAATCCTTCTGCATCGCAGTTCTCCTTTCGGATAGCAAAGATAAGAGTAATTCTCTCAATCCAGTCGACCGGATTAGTTAATAAAATGAAGACCGGTAAGGTGGCTCCCTTACCGGTCTTCTGTCGGTCTATAAATTGTTTATATACTTCGTCGGTGAGCCCCCATAATATTTCTTAAACACGATCCCGAAGTATTTAGGATCACTGAAACCCGTCATATCCGCAACCTCAGCCACCGTATACTTTCTGCTCATTAACAAAACCAATGCTCTGTTGAGCCGCACATTACGCACATAGTCCGCAGGAGCATGCCCGGTTATCTCCTTAATCTTATTATAAAAACTCGAACGACTCATATTCATGCAGTCGCTCAGTTCACCAATCTTAAATCCGGAATCGGTCATCCTCTCTTCAATCAGACTTCTCACCTGACGGATAAACTCCCGATCACCTTCTGATGACTCTACCTCTTTATCGATAGGGTCCGAGGCCTCACCCCCCAACGCCAAACGAATATACCTCTTACGGATCATTTCCCGGTTAGCAATCAAAGCTGCAATCTCAGTCTTTAAAGATGATATGGCAAAAGGCGTCCACACATAAAGATCGGCATTCCGTTGAATGTACCGGTCATCCTCTCCCGGTTTCACTAACAATATTACCGGAATATGTGCTACTCTGTCATCCGATTTAATCCGAACGGCAAGTTCCTCACCCGAAATACGGGTAAGAACAGAAGAAGCCAGTACTGCATCCGGACATTGTTCACACACAGTCTCAAAGGCCGCCTCCGCATCACAAACAGACACAATCTTATACTCCTTCATCAGGATTTGCACAAGATAATTGCACAAATCCTTATTCCTTTCAACCAATACCAGAGAATGTTTCTCTTTTTTCTTATCCGGACGTTTCTGCTCAGAAGTTTTCACTGCCGGCAGCATTCCGGTAACCGACAACAACTCACTATTCCCAGTGGAGACCTCCGGTACGGATAATATCCCGGAGAATTCAGAAACTCTTTCCGATTGCCGGATGACAATAGGAAAAATTAAAATAAGCACCAGTTTTTGTTCTTCTTTATAAGCAAATTTGATTTTACCTTTATGCAAACAGATTAATTTACGTATAAATAACCAACTCATTGTCTCGGAAGAACCTCCCGAAACGAACCCTTTATAATTTAGAATTTTTTTTTAAGAAACCCGTTATCCTCAGATTCCAGCCTCAACTCCCACTTTTGATTGTTACACGAAGTACTCAGAAGAATTTCGCCACCTCGATCCATACTGTCTGTAAAAGCCATTAACAGGTTTCTAAGAATGGCAGACATCTTATCCTTATCGAGGCATACGGTAGCAAAGGCAGGCTCCTTCGTCCAACGGAGCATAATGTCCTTCTCGCTGATATAATCTCTAATTCGGGCTACTGTCTCTTTCAAGAATATGGATAACTCATAGTCGGCAAGCGACAGACGCCCCGGAGCAGCAGAAACACGACTGATATTTTCCAGCTCAGCCAATAAATTGTTCACTCCCTTTATCTGTTGCAATACGTTACTAACAAGTTCGGAAGATGACTTTTCATAAAGATATTCCAAAGGAACTTTTATCAGTGTAAGTGGCAGACAAAGGTTACGTGTCGTATTCACAAACAACCGTACTTGTTCTCTTGAAAGGTTTCTGTCTTGCCATACGAACCATGAACGTACGGCCAGAGAGCCCAACATAAGTGCCAAAAGACCGTAACAAAAGAAAGCTCCACCTGTCTTCCAAAGGGGTTGACGAATGATGATGTGCATATTTCTTTGCGCAAACGGCCGACCGTTATCAATGGATAACGCCCGCACAGAAAAGATATATTCACCCGGAGGAAGGTTCGAAAAACGAATTCTATTATCTACAGACGGAGTACTCCAATCCGTATGATCAAGTTTCCAACTGTAAGCTATGTCCTGCTTTTCAGTATAGCGAATGGCAGTAGCCGTAAACGAAAAAGTATTTTCATTGTGCTCCAACTGTAACGTAGCTGTACAGTTCAGAGCTTTCTTCAATGGAGAATTCTCCGTTTCGACGGTCACCTCTTTGTCCAAAACCCGAAGTTCGTCCAAGTAAAATCCCAAACAAGCTTTACGCAGCGGTCGAGCCTCTTGTTTATCATACTCAATTGCGCCTTGATAGGTGCCCAGAATGTATCTTCCATTACCTAAGAAAGTACCCGATGTAATCCGAATTCCTTTACTCAGAAACCTGTGACATGAATGTTGTACAAGATCGAGCGAGAAAGCAAACCCATCACTGCTTCCCATTAACCGCCTGCTATCATCCGACCAAACAGCATATACATTACCGGTTCCTAAAGCAGCAACCGTATCCATCTGCTCATGCTCCGGATGATAGACCATTAATCCGTTTCCTTCAGTCCCAATATAAAGACAATCATCGGACTGATGCAAAGCATGAATGTGTAAACCGGACAAGCGTTTTACCTCCACGATACTATCGTTTTCCGGACAATAAAAAAACACCCCTTCATCCGTTCCAATCCAAAAACCGTCTTTATCCTTACGACACAATGCGTTTACTCCCGAAATATGTACATACGGTGTAACCGAATAATTACTTTGCTTTCGGATGAAGAACAAACCGTGTACATAGTTCCCGGCACATATCTCTCCTGGCTTTACTTCACACAATGCAGTATACATCTGACAAGGAAGAGGCGTAACAATCCGGTTCCATAAGCCTGTCGACGGATGAAAACAACTGATACCGTGATCCGTTGCAAACCAGACATCCCCATCCGAATCATGCAGAACCGCATTTACCCGATTGTTGGTCAGTGAATGACTGTCCCCGGACCGTGCCCTGTACCATTTATAATCATCAGGAGATTCCACATCGATCATTGATACGCCTTCCGGATAATCCGCCACCCAGATAAGTTTCTGATCATCTACAAACACGTCAGCAATCCGGTTGGTACGAATTGAATTATCATTCTCAAAATCAGTTTGTATAAAAGATGTAATATCCGGATTAACGATATCCATACGAAATAATCCCTCACCATCTGTAGCTACCAAAACAGTCCGGTCATCCCATATCCTCAGACCACTGACCCGACTATTCAACAATCGGTTCCAAGTACCAACCAATTGCTCCGACTTCATATCCCATACCCCTAATCCTTCCGAATAATCAAACACAACCAATCTTTGGGTATAAGGATGAAAAAGTATTTCATGTATCCGGCTACATCTTTTACCGGACAATTCTCCGGTTTGCCTGTCGACGGCATAATTCTTTATTGTAATTCCGAACAGCCCTTCATCCGAACCTACAAAATACTCTCCCGGAGCCACCTCTACCATACAGGAAATCGTTGCCAGGCTATGATCCACCCGATGAAAAGTATTGGATAGTATTTGATAGGCTATCAACCGGTTTCCGACAGAAAACCAGATATGACTACTGTTATCTACGCAGAGAAAATGAAGGAAAACATCATTCGGAATAACCAGATGATTCCTGCATTCGAATTTATCCAATGATGGATTGTACATCCATAAATATCCATTACGGGTGACTACCCACAACCCATTCCGATTATCTGTAAGCAACCGGCAATTGCCCATATAATAATCCATGGTTCGCCCTTCGGCCGGCAGTTCATAGTGTTTTAGCTTGGTCCCATCAAACCGACTGATTCCGGCATGGTTCATAAACCACATATAACCCAGAGCATCCCTTTGGATCTGATACACTTTACGAGTATTCGTTTCACTTCTTTCTACAATGTGTTTGCAAACGATGGCATGACATAATGAACCATACAACATCATCATGAAGTATATAATATATTTCATTCTATTTGTTTGTTATAATTTAAATGGAGTAGTTTATAAAAAGCAAGAATCAAACAAGAGGTAGCGAGGGGGGGGAAAAAGAAATACTACCTTCTTCACGTCACGTAAGGAGGTGATCGGATTTGTAGCGCTCCTACACGCCTTAAATCCCTCTCAGTTATCGTAGTGGATATTAACAAAATAACAGCAATGAGATGTTCACATAGTTTATTTATTAGTAACAAGACATTGAGAGAGGTGACTTACATAAAAAATCAATCTGATCTACATTAGAACGGGATAATATTCAATTTGTTTTCCAAATATGGTTTCTAATAAAAAAAAGACAGATTAACAGGGGATTTGCCAGAATATGAATTAGGAACAAATATGGGCAGACAATAATTTCCTTAACCAGACTTGGAATCAGATTGTTTTTCATTTGTCGATTCTCTATGACAAATTACTCTGGAGCCAAATGTAGAGTGTTTATTTTAAAAAACAAAATAAACTACCCGGACAAATAATTGGGGATAAAATGAAGTTAATCCAATATATTTCAACAACTTACGTTAGAGAAGAACTTTATAACCCGGACAATTGGGATCTTATTAACCCAAAAAGTCCCCCTGAATTTATAAGTTCAGGAGGACCTTTTTGTCATAAAGTGGAGCTGGAGGGATTCGAACCCTCGTCCAAACGAGGAAATCATAAGCTTTCTACATGCTTATCTTTGCCTAAGTTTTTCGTGCAGGAGCAGAACCAAAGCCATCAATTCCTGCCTTATCCTTTAAAGTTTCATCAGAAGCGCAAGGCCACTTCTGACTATCCCCGATGTAACTGCACCACTAAACCGGAATGCTTCGGAGCAACAGCTTCCGAGTGATGTCTCGTCCTGGCACCTGGTGCCTGGATTAAGCTAATCTACTATGATTCGATTAAGCAGCAAGAGCGTAATTAGTTTCGCCAGATAAAATTTTGATAACTGAGATTAAAGTGCAAATCACCGACGCACTGCATGCTTACCCACCATTTCTGCCCGCTGTCAAAACCAGTCAACCCCTTTTGAAATGAGGAAGTGGTAACCACTTATGTAGGTGCAAAGATAGATAATATTCGTCATATAGAAAGAAAAAGAGGGTGGATTTTAGATATTTTATTCATTCCGGAAAGAAACACAAGAGATTATACTAACTTTGTATTTTCAAAATGTAACAAAGACAACCAACAAAATCTTAAAACAACATCTATTCATTATGGTCAAGAAAATCATTAGTATCTGTGCTGCCGGTATGATTGTAGCCAGTTGTTCCCCCAAAAAGACAACAGCTCAGCCGACAGATCCGTCAACCACTGACAGTGAATTAACAATGCTGGTCGGAACTTACACTTCCGGCAACAGCAAAGGCATCTATACTTTCCGATTCAACGAAGAAACCGGAGAATCGCTCCCACTGAGTGATGCGGAAGTAGCAAACCCTTCATACCTCATTCCATCAGCGGACGGAAAGTTTGTCTACTCCGTCAATGAATTTAGCAAAGACCAAGCCGCAGTCAGCGCCTTTGCCTTCGACAAAGAAAAAGGAACTCTACACTTATTGAATACACAAAAAACAATGGGAGCCGATCCGTGCTATCTGACCACCAACGGAAAGAACATCGTCACAGCCAATTATAGCGGTGGAAGTATTACCGTCTTTCCTATCGGACAAGACGGAGCATTGCTACCCGCCTCAGACGTAATCGAATTTAAAGGTTCCGGTCCGGACAAAGAACGGCAGACGATGCCTCACCTACACTGTGTACGTATTACCCCCGACGGTAAATATTTACTGGCAGACGACTTAGGTACCGATCAGATACATAAATTCAATATCAACCCTAATGCCAATGCCGATAACAAAGAGAAATTCCTCACAAAAGGTACCCCGGAAGCTTTTAAAGTTGCTCCCGGTTCCGGCCCCCGGCATCTGATATTCAATTCAGACGGTAAGTTTGCCTACCTTATTAATGAAATCGGAGGGACGGTAATCGCTTTTCGATATGCTGACGGAATGTTGGACGAAATTCAAACTGTTGCGGCTGACACTGTAAACGCACAGGGAAGCGGTGACATCCACCTTAGCCCGGACGGAAAATATCTCTATGCCAGCAACCGCTTGAAAGCAGACGGAGTAGCTATCTTTAAAGTTGATGAGACCAACGGTACCCTAACCAAGGTAGGTTATCAGTTAACGGGAATCCATCCACGCAACTTTATCATCACTCCCAACGGCAAATACTTATTGGTAGCTTGCCGCGACACCAATGTCATTCAAATATTTGAAAGAGATCAGGCTACCGGATTATTAACTGATATCAAGAAAGATATAAAAGTAGATAAACCTGTTTGCCTGAAATTTGTAGACTGATAGAAAAAGAAGGCAAAGGAGAAACAAACAGTTTTAGTTTTACCCTAGAATAACCGAAAGGAAGACGTTTTTTTATTATTTTTGCATCACTTTATTAACCCTAAGAGATTTCACAAATATGAAAAGACACGTCTTCCTTTTGGTAACCTTGTTTACCATGAGCACTGTTGCAGCTCAACAACAACCAATTATTTCCCCCAAAGACTCTATCCCCTCTGTGATCGAACGCGTCACCGGAAAAGAGAACAAAGGATTTTCCGCTCACATGAATCTCCAATTATATACTTCATGTGCTGCCTCTTTTACTGAAAATGAGTTAGATGAAGTTGCTTTCAAGTTAAACCGGTTTAAGCTGGAAATCATAGGAAATATCAACCGGAAGTTCTCTTACCATTTCCGGCAATCTTTTAATAAATACAGCAACCCCTTTGCTCTGGATAATCTGTCCTCTTCCGTAGAGTATGCTTATCTGACCTATCCCCTTTCCGATCGCTTTTCCATCACGGCCGGAAAGCAATTTCTTATGCTGGGAGGCTATGAGTACTACGTCAATCCGATTAAAGTACGTGAATTCAGCGAGTTTAATAATTATGTAAACTGCTTTCTGGCGGGAGTATCTGCCACTTGGAATGTGACTCCGACTCAAGAACTCAATTTTCAGATAGTCAACAACCGTAACGGTGGAGACGCAGACACTTACCTTCACGGCCTGCCGACAGATGTCGAAGCTACCAAAGTACCTCTGATATCGACCATTAACTGGAACAGTTATTATCTGGACAAAGCCATTCAGTTGAGATACGCCGCTTCATGGGGACAGCAGGCCAAAGGAAGAAATATAATGTATCTTACCGCAGGCAATGTTTACGAAAAAGGTCCATGGATCGCTTATATGGATTTCATGTACTCCCGACAAGGAATCGATAATAAAGGCATTATCAGCGCCTTACCTCGCATAGACTTGGAAGACCCGCAGACAGCCCAACATACCGAGTATTTCACCACGATTGCCAATGTAGACTACCGCTTCCACCCTAATTGGAATGCTTACCTGAAAGGTATTTACGAATCCGGAAAAATTTATAAAGCTAACGGTATCTTTGAAAAAGGTACCTATCGCCGGACATGGTGCGGACAAGTTTGTGTGGAATACTATCCAATGAAGAACAGCGAACTATTGATCTTCTTGCACTATCAATACAAACGAAATAAACTATTGAAACCCGCCCGCAATTTAGATGCTATAGACCCGAATACGCAGCGGATCTCGCTAGGGCTGGTATATTCCATACCGGTTTTTTAATCCCGGGCAGCTCATATAGGAAAGGCGAAAGAGTTTTATATTTAGGAAGGACCTTTTCGCTTTTCAAAGCTTTAACAACAATTCCCTTACCTTTCTTCGTACATTGCAAATAATCAGTACGCAAGGTTCCCTTCTTCATATCAAAAATAAGACCGGGATTAAAGTGTTGTCCGTTAATCCGCGTCTCAAAATGCAGATGCTCGGTAGTAGCCCGTCCGGTACGTCCGGTCAAGCCAATAGCCATTCCGGCTTTCACCACATCCCCACTCTTTACCAGATTCTTCACATTATGACTGTATACCGTCTCCAGCCCATTGGGATGTCGTATCACAATCACATTGCCATACGCACCATAAGGTTTAGCCATACGTACCACCCCGTCAAAAGCTGCACGAATCGTATCGCGGGCACAAGTTTTTATGTCGTCACCGCTATGGCCTCCACGTGTTCCATAGCCCGAAATGACTTTGCCTCCCGGCAAAGGGAAAGAGTAATTCCGTGACAGGGACTTCAGATCCAGCATGACACAATTCTCCTTGGAAAAAAGTCCCGGTGTAGCCACCCGGACATGATTAACCTCCATATCCGAAAATTTGTCCTGTGCCCTACCCGATATGTTGGCACACAAAAAGCATACAGATAAAATCAGTAAAGTGAATATGTTTTTCATGGGGATATTCGTTATTCAAAGTAAGTAATTGTTCCTCCGTCCGAGTCAGCGTATTTTTTCAATAAAGTTTGTATCATTTCGGCAGCTTCCTGCAGTCCTTCTTTACCATTATAGCCATTAACGATAGCCAACATATGTGTTGTTTCCAGCCCCATCTTTGTCCGTTCGTTATCACTGGTCGGAGTCCCTATTCCCCCCACAGCATCCCGGTACACCGGCAGCCCTTCGATATTCAGCACACCACGCCCGATCCCTTCGAAAGGCTCGTTCATCTTACCGATCCCCAGTTCCAGGCCAGTGCCCGCTATCTTATCGGCATCAAAACCACCTATCGAATGTCCGGTCCGGAGAGAAACCAGATTAATCAAATCGACCAAAGTATCAATCTGATACAAAGCAATCCCCCGCATCAATCTGCGACGTAACGCTTCGGCCGACGGCCGATATCTCCCAGGATCTTTCCCGCAGCGTTTGTAGGCTTCACGTGTGGCAGCTATCACAGGTTGTTTCTTAATATCTTCCAACCGGGTTGTTGCAGTGAGCATTTCTGTGAAAGATTGAATCTCCTCCCAAAGCCCTTCACAATAAGAAGTGTTTTTCACTTCAGCATATATAGCAACCCCTGCAAAAACAGGACATGCTTCTTTTAACTCTTTCGATACAATAATGGTATACATAATAAATCAAAATTTTATCTATCAGCTATTTATCATAATGCCCGACAAAATACGTCCGGACTTTATGCCCAATCTTCGCGCTGAAAAGAAATCCTCATGCCGGATGTAAGTACAAATATCCGCTATTTCAATTTGTACTCCCGGTACTCCAAAATCCAAAAGCTGTTGCCGGTTGGCTTCCCATAAGTCAATATGGTACTTATGTGTAACCGAATGCCTGAAAGAGATACGCGACATATCAAAACCATTCAAACGAAAAGCTTCATAAACTTCATCCCCCACCTCGAATGATTGCAGAGAGATACCCGGACCGATACATGCGATTACATCTTGTCCTTCCGTTCCAAAAACAGCCCGCATCTTCTCAAGCGTATGTCCAACAATATACTCCACTGTCCCCCTCCACCCGGCATGCACAGCCGCTACAGCATGATGTACTCTATCATACAACAATACCGGAATACAGTCTGCCGTGGAAATACAAATGCAGCATCCCGGCTCAGTGGTAATCAACGCATCAATCCCGTTTAGCATTTCCTGTTGCTGCTGCCCAGAAGCTCCAAGAAATTTTTCATCGACCGGAAGTATTTTCGTTCCGTGTGTCTGAAAAGGAATAATCAAATGCCTAGGAGCTTGCGATAGTGATTGAAACAACAACGTCTGATTCTTCTCTACCCTTTCAAGTTCATCTCCCGAAAAAGGTGAACAATTAAAAGAAGCATACGCCCCCTCACTATAACCGCCGTGACGGGTCGTTACAAAATGAGAAATGTTGGGGTATGCGCCCAACAGCCCATACCCCAACATTTTTCTATCGTCAGTGAGTGAAATCATTTATCTTCCCAATCCTCTTCTTCGTATTCGTAATCCAAATCGTCCTCATCACCATCACCATCATCCTCATATTCATAGTCGAGTTCTTCATCCTCACCCATATCTTTGAGTTCCTGCTGCAATCGGCTGACATCCTTCGGACGATGCACAATAGCTTCTATTTTATTGCTTTCCTTATTCAACTCCGTCCATAAAATGTCCTTCAGCACCGAAATGCCCAAACCGGATACAGATGAAATGAATACATGAGGAATTCCCTCCGGCAATGTCGGTTCTATTTCATCCATCAACTCCTGATCCAGCATATCACTCTTAGTGATGGCAAGTACCCGTTGTTTATCCAGCATTTCAGGATTAAATGTTTTCAGTTCGTTTAGCAGCACTTCATAATCTTTACGGATATCATCGCTATCCGCCGGTATCATGAAAAGTAACAAAGAGTTGCGCTCAATGTGACGCAAGAAACGCAATCCCAATCCCTTACCTTCACTGGCACCTTCGATAATTCCCGGAATATCAGCCATTACAAACGACTGTCCGTCACGATAAGATACAATACCCAGGTTAGGCTCCAATGTTGTAAACGGATAATCGGCAATCTTTGGTTTTGCAGCAGAAATAGCAGATAACAAGGTAGACTTACCTGCATTTGGGAAACCTACCAGACCTACATCAGCCAGCAATTTCAATTCAAGGATTACAGTCATCTCCTGCATCGGTTCGCCCGGCTGGGCAAAACGGGGAGCCTGACGGGTAGCCGTCTTGAAGTGCCAGTTTCCCAATCCGCCACGTCCGCCTTTTAAGAGAATGACCTCTTGTCCGTGTTCTGTTACATCACATACATATTCACCTGTTTCGGCATTGTAAACCACCGTACCACAGGGAACTTCAATAATCTTATCCGCTCCGTCTTTACCGAAACTACGGTTCTTACTGCCCGACTCCCCATGACCAGCCATTGCATGACGATCATATCTCAAGTGAAGCAATGTCCAGTAATTCCGGTTACCACGCAGGATAACATGGCCTCCTCTTCCGCCATCTCCTCCATCAGGTCCACCGTTAGGAGTATATTTTTCTCGCCTCATGTGCGTAGAGCCTCTTCCGCCTTTACCCGAGCGGCAGTATATCTTTACGTAATCAACAAAATTCGATTCAGCCATAACCAATTATTTTTTCGATGTAATCATGTGCCAATATGTCCATTGGCTATAAATAGCGCATGGAGCATATCAGCACACATATTTTATAATTATAATGTATCTACCGCTTTACAAATATCTTCGAAGATACCTTCCATGGTTCCAAGACCATTGATATGCTGGTATTTGCCTTCGCCTTTATAATATTCTTTCAACGGTGAAGTCTGTGTATTATATACAACCAAACGTTTTTTGATGGTCTCTTCATTATCATCTGCACGGCCCGATTCCTTACCACGTTTAATCAGACGAGTCATCAGTTCTTCTTCCGGAACATCCAGATCCAACATCACAGAGATGTCCTGACCACGTTCTTTCAACATCACTTTCAACGCCTCAGCCTGTGGAATAGTTCTTGGGAAACCGTCAAAAATAACCCCTTTGCTATCTTTGAAACTATCAAACACACTTGCCAGAATGTCTACCATCAATTCATCCGGAATCAACTGTCCCTGATCAATGTAGCCTTTAGCTGTTTTACCCAGTTCTGTGCCGTTTTTAATTTCTGCACGCAATACATCTCCTGTTGAAATGTGATTAATTCCGTATTTCTCAACAATACGTTCGCTTTGTGTTCCCTTTCCTGAACCGGGAGCACCGAAAATTACAATGTTCAGCATCTTGTTAATTTATAATTCTACATTTTACCATTACTGGTATACCTATTATTTTATGTTAGTCTACAACTGTATAAATATCCGGATAGTTACGGCCGAAACCATCATAATCGAGACCATATCCTACAATGAAATCATTGGGAATATTCATTGCCACATATTCAATATTCAAGTCCACCTTCAGTTTATCCGGTTTCACCAGCAACGAAGCAATATGAATTTCTTTTGGTCCGCGTGTTCCCAATGTTTCCAGCAGACGCTGCATAGTCAGTCCCGTATCCACAATATCTTCTACAATAACGATCGTACGTCCCGCTATGTCTTCATTAATACCGATCACTTCCTTAATGGAACCGGTAGATGATACTCCCTGATAAGAAGCCAGCTTCACAAAAGAGATCTCGCAAGGGATCGTAATGTGTTTCAGCAAGTCGGCAGTAAACATAAACGAGCCATTCAACACACTGAGGAACAACGGGTTCTTACCTGCCAAATCACGATTAATTTCGTTCGCCACGCGAATCACTTCTTTCTGAATCTCTTGTTCCCTGATAGAAACAGTGAATAGTTTATCTTTTATCTGAATGGTATCCATAACCGGTTATTTTAAAAAAGTTGGTTGCAAAAATACGATTTTTATTCCACTCCTTACACCATCTCCTGCAAATTCTTTAAGAGAAGTCACAGAATCCCTCCGATATGCAAGGTGTGAAAAGCCATTCGGAAGTTGAACTAATAATTTTAATGGAATTAGTACCAACCGGCATCCGTCTTTTACCTATTTTTAGGTATTTCACACTCTTTAAGGACCCTCTATCTTTGCTGTCTCAAAAACAAAGATTATGATGAAAGTAAAATTAGCATTACTACTTACTCTTATAGGAACACTTCCTTTAGCAGCACAGAATGTACGGCAAGAACAGGACACAGTCTCTTATATGAACGATGATCCTTTCAATCTTGAACAAATTGTGGTTACGGCAACCCGAACAGAAAAGAAGATTAAGAACACACCGGTCATCACTCAGATAATCACCTCTAAGCAAATAGAAGAAAGAGGAACCGGTAACATTCAGGACCTTCTGACTCAAGAGGTTCCCGGACTTAACTTTCAGGAGGTTGGCTATGGAACCAGCATCGATATACAGGGATTAGGTTCCAAACACATCCTTTTCCTGATAGACGGCGAACGTATAGCGGGCGAAAACGGTGGCAACATCGACTATTCGCGAATCAATCTTTATAATATCGACCATATCGAAATAGTCAAAGGAGCTTCTTCGGCCCTCTATGGTTCTCAAGCGATGGGCGGAGTTATCAACATCATTACGCGTAAAGCCAAAAAGAAATTCGAGGCTTCCGCAGGCATACGCTATGCAGGAAGAAACCAGCAAAACTATAAAGATACTCCCAAAGATCATTCGCAATATAAATATCGGATTCATCTGGATAAACCCAATCTGAACACCAATCTGTCTCTTGGATTGAACCTGGGCAAGTTCACCATGAACACCGACGTACTTTACAAAAGTTTCGATGGATACCAATTATTCGATAAAAAACCTCTCGTGAAATATTTTCCGGCCTATAACACCACAATTACCGAAGAACTCAGTAAAACCCCGACCAGTATATCGGGATACGAAGACGTACAAGTAGCCCATAAAATGGACTATCGTTTCAGCAAACGGCTCAAAGTCCAGTTAAAGGGAAGCTATTATATGCTGAACAAATATGATTTTCAAGCAGATAATATATTCGAGAAATCAGAGGACTATACCTATGGCGGAAGCATAGATTACACGATTTCCGACAAATCCTCTTTGGTAGCCTCTGTTCATACCGATCACTACAACCGATATGATAAATACGAACTGAAGAGCGGTCGTCGTCTCGAATATAAAAACAATATTATCCAGCCCCGTATCGTATATAGCACTACGGCGCTCGATAAACAGACCATTACGGGAGGATTGGAATATTACAGAGAATCATTATTCAGTGATAAATTTGAAACCGGTGTGAAAGAAAACAAAAGCCAATGGTATGCCACCGCTTTCCTCCAGGATGACTGGAGCATCAACAAGCAATTCTCCGTAATAGCGGGACTCCGCTGCGACTATCACGAGAAATACGGTACCAACCTCACTCCCAAAGCTTCCGTGATGTATAAGATCTTTCCATTCACTGTCCGCTTTAACTATGCACGCGGCTACCGTTCACCCAGCATTAAAGAGTTGTACATGAACTGGGACCATCTGGGCATGTTCTGGATATATGGCAACAGTAAACTGAAACCCGAAACTAACAATTATATCTCTCTTTCGGGAGAATATGTGAACAGTTGGATCAATATCAATGCCAACGTTTATAGCAACTGGTTCCGAAACAAAATAGAAGGAATGTGGAGCAATGACCAAACGGAACTCCATTATATCAATATAGGAAAAAGCCGCCTGGCAGGAGTAGAGACCATGTGCAAAATACAAATAAACAGACATATCAATGTGCATGGAGCATACAATTATCTGTACACAAGCAAAGATGCGGATGGAGTCCGATTGAGCTCTTCCAGTCCACATTCCGGTAATATTCGTGCTGAATATAACACACGCATCCCACGCTATGCCACCGTTGTCAACCTGTCTGGCAATATTATGGGGAAAAAGAAATTCGATGTGTTGGATGAACTGGAAATAGACGGAAAGAAGGTAGAAGCCTACTATCAGGCTAAAGTAAACCCTTATTGTCTTTGGGATCTGACAGTATCTCAATATATCATGCAGAATCTGAGAATCACAGCAGGAATAACCAATTTGTTCGATTATACTTCAGATCGAGTGACTTTCAATACTTCCACTTCACCGGGAAGAAACTATTTTATCGCATGTAATTATACACTTTAATTAAACTAAAACAATAATGAACAACAAAAACAAATTCAGATTCGCCATTCTATTATTTGGCGTACTTTCAGCGTTTATCATCACCGCTTGCTCAGACAACAACAGTCCCGACGACCCTTCACAAGGAGAAAACACGTTGCCGGTAAAACAAGTAAGCCTGAGTCGGAAAACAGCATACGGAAACGACTGGATCTATTATTCACTTGAAAAAGGAAAAGAAGTAAGCGTCAGTGAAGAATCCCATGCCGAAAATACAGACTGGGACATCGCATTCAATCGTTACAATGTGCGTACCAACAGTGGTGCATCCGGCAAAGGAAAAGGTGGAGCATTACTCACTAACATTAAAGATTTGGCAGCCTGTACGACAGTTCCGCAGGGAACATTTACTGTCGACGCAGCCTATACCATCACTGCTCCCGGCACAGGTTTCCCTCCTCCTACCATGGAGTCCACCGCTAATGAGGTTCTCTGTAAAGCAATCACTTTTGCCGGCCCTCCTCCCACTTACACCCCAAGCGATTACGTATTTATCGTTCGCACAGCCAGTGGGAAATATGCCAAGTTGAAAGCCAAGAGTTTTTATGATGACGAAGGCAAAAGCGGTATTTATTCATTTGAATATGCCATTCAGCCGGATGGCAGTACAAATTTAAACTAAGCAAAAATCTCTAATGAAAAATTTCTGGAAGAAATACCATAAATGGGTAGGTTTATTCTTTAGCTTTTTTATCCTGATGTTCTGCTTTTCCGGTATTGTACTCAATCATCGTACACTCTTTTCAAAAGCTGAAGTCAGCAGAAACTGGATGCCGGAAAGCTATCACTACAAAAATTGGAATAATGGAATCATAAAGGGAACACTACACCTACCTGATGGGAAAATTCTGGCATATGGTAATGCAGGAGTCTGGAAAACAGACTCCTGCTTTGCTACATTTGCCGATTTCAACCGAGGTCTGGCCGAAGGAATCGACAATCGTAAAATAAGTAATATCGTCCGTGTAGCCAATAACGATATCTGGTGTGCCGGATTATATTCTATCTATCTCCTGAACCATGACAGTTGGAAAAAATATCCGATAGCCGGCAATGACGAACGAATCTCAGATATCACTCAACGTGGGGATACCTTAGTCATATTGACACGCTCTTATCTTTATACGGGTGTTTCTCCTTATGACGAATTCCGGAAAACAGAATTGAAAACACCGGAAAACTATTCACCCAAGACCTCTTTGTTCCGGACCATCTGGCTGCTGCATAGCGGAGAGTTATTCGGTACCCCCGGCAAACTGGCAGTCGATTTTCTGGGAGTAGTATTAATCGTTCTCAGTGCTACAGGAATCATATACACCCTTCTTCCCCCATTCATTCGCCGGAGACACAGAAAAAGACTTCCTGTCAAGACACAGGCAAAGGCTCTGAAAACTTCACTGAACTGGCACAATAAATTGGGTACATGGTTGATCGGACTGACCCTATTGCTATCTGTCACAGGCATGTGTCTGCGCCCTCCATTAATGATACCTTTTGTTCTGGTCAATACCCGGCCTGTCCCCGGGAGTACACTCGATTCGGATAATCCCTGGCACGACAAGCTTCGCAGTATTCGTTGGGACGCATCCCGGAATGTCTGGCTGTTATCTTCGTCAATGGGATTCTACCGGATAAACGATTTACAACTTCCACCGGTTAAGTTAAAACAAACTCCACCGGTAAGCCCTATGGGAGTAAATGTATTTCATCCCCAAAGTCCGGACGAATGGCTGATCGGATCTTTCAGTGGCCTCTTCGTCTGGAATCCTTCCACCGGCACCGTCCTCGATTATTATACGGGACAACCTCCTGCAGCCGTTCACGGACGACCACTCGGCGGCAGTCTCGTCAACGGATTCACTGACGATTTAGTTACCCGTGAAGTAATCTTCGAATACGACAACGGAGCACGCAATAAAGAGAACAATTTAGTATTACCGGCAATGCCGGACCTTATAAAACAGCAACCCATGTCGTTATGGAATTTCTGTTTGGAACTTCATGTCGGTCGTTGTTATTCTCCGTTCTTAGGTGTTTTTTCAGATCTATTCGTTTTTATTTCCGGACTTCTGCTAACGTTAATCCTCATTTCGGGATATATCGTATATAAAAGACACCATAAACGAAGCAAAAAAATAAGGATGCATTAATGCATCCTTATTTTTTTGCTTATAGAACCCCCAAAAAGCTAGTTATAGTTTTTAGAAGGAATTAATAACGGTCATAACTAAAATTATTATAGATACAATAATTATCTTTTAGATAAAAGATGCAAGTGAAAATATTTGTGCATAAAAACAATATATATTCCACTCAGCAAGAGGATACAGCCCAATAAATACCAATAACCATAATTCCGGCAATATAAATATCCGATGATAATTATAATTTGCGCAATCATATACACCAACGATACTACTACGTGCGGTATTCCCAGTTCATTAGCCATTATCTGATATAAATGTTTCCGGTGAGGCAAACCAATATTTTCGTGAAGCATCAATCGATGAACGATCGTCAACACACTATCTACTCCATATACAGCAAGCAATATAAGCCAGCCAAAATTCTCTGTTTTGATAATTAAACTTCCGATCAGGAACAGGATTACAAAAGCTATACTGACCGAACCGACATCACCGGCAAAACATCTCGCTTGTTTGCGGAAATTAAAAAAATTAAAAACCAATACTGCGCAAAGCATAGTATAAATAAGATCCGGTTCAACAAATGGGACATATATCCTATTTATGTAGGCCAATGCTATCAGAATGATCAATGAATATCCGCCTGTTATGCCATTAATGCCATCCATAAAGTTGTAAGCATTGATAATCCCAGTACAAATGATCAGGGCAACAAGGATCGTCCACCAAGGCAAGCTAAACAGCCCCCATTGATAAAACATCAAAGCCATTGCCGTAAAATGAAAGACCAGACGAAGTCCTTGCGAAGTAGAACGGATGTCATCTATAAAACTGATAAAGGTTATCAGACTCAAAGCCAGCATAAACCATGGATATTCAAAGTGGTTTGTCAGAAAATAAGCCAACGCCCCAAAATAAAAGATGATCCCTCCACCACGCAGTGTAATCCGGGTATGTGAACTACGTTCGTTAGGCTTATCGATAATGTTACACTTATCCGCAATACGGAAATAAAAAAGTTCTGCCAGGAATAGCAGAACTAAGATTATTAGATAGTACATAAGTTATTTAGTTTCTTCAAATGAACGAATGGTCTTCATCAATCCTTCTTTAGCCGTTACAGGTAATTTATCAATGCCCAAAGCGGCCTTGATCTTAGCGTTGCTTACCACATAATTTTCCGTCAGTTTACGAAGTCTTTCCGTATTCAAAGGTAAATGCATCAAAGTACCCAGGCCGGCACATCCTTCCATAACCCTTTTGTTCATCTTCCAGATATGCGGCTTTTTTCCCATTGCTTCACACATGATGCCAATCAGTTCATTCGTTGAAAGAGCTTCATCATCTCCCATATGGTAGATACCCGTAGGCACATCCTGATTCAAAAGCCCCTCAATCACATAACAAAGGTTATCGATTGAAGTAAACGAACGGCGATTATCAAAATCGCCAAGAGGCCAAGGGATTCCTTTTTTCACTACATTATATAATAAATTCAGATTCCCTTTATTTCCTGGTCCGTGAATCATGCAGGGACGAAGAATATACACCTGTTTATTCTTGGGTATCCTCCCCTTCTCTTTCTCCAACCGCAAAGACCGATCTTCACTAATAGAAGAAGTTGGAAACATAAAATGATTTTTTATATATTCTTCCGCCTTAATCTTACTCTCCCCATAAGGACCAACCGGAGTCGGAATCACGTCTTCGGTAAGCACGTCTCCTACTACACTATCGGCAGCAGCTTTCACCGAACTAAAGAAAATGAATTTCTTGGCAGAAGACTCCAAAAAGAAGTCGAATATCTTTTGAGTCAGACCGGTATTGATGTCAAAATAGGACTGAGCGGCTGATTGGTTTTTCGTATCATGGGCCTTTCCGGCAAGATGAATAATGGCATCGAATTGGGAAAGAGTTTGAAAAGGAAAAGATGTGGGTTCGAAGTCTTGCCAAGAAAAAGTAGTTACGACTCCCTCTTTAGCAGGAGAAACAATATCAAGCCCATACAAAGTATGTTTATCTTTCAAAGCCCTAATAAAATTAGAGCCTACAAAACCATGAATTCCAGAAATAAGTATATTCATTTTTTTATAAAAATCAGTTCAAATACTTTTACTAAATATTTTAATAGAAGCAAAGGATAACAAGTCCATATTCCATTCTCCTTACAGGCTCTGACTATCTCTTTATTCAATAGGATATTACTTTTAATAGAAGCCGTACTCGCACCTCCTGTCCTCATTTTCATAAAATCCAAAGGTAAATATTTACTCTTTAACCGGTGTACATATAAAAAACGAACAAGCAACTCATAATCAGCAGCTATTTTATAATTTGTTTTATAATAGCCAAACTGATCAAAATATTTTCGATAAGTAAAAAAAGTTGGATGAGCAGGCATAAATCCAAATCGAAACAAGGATGGGACAAACCTTTTAGAGGAATAATAGCGAACTGTCCTATCCAAATTATCAGGATTTACAAAACGTACATCTCCAAAAATAGCCTCTGTCTCACCAGCTGCAAACGACTCAGCAACTTTTTCTAAAACGTCTCCTCTATGATAAAAATCATCCGAATTAATAATCCCGACAATATCCCCGGTAGACATTCGAATTCCTTTATTCATAGCATCATAGAGTCCCTTGTCTTTTTCACTTATCCATTTCAAACGACCTTGAAACAGAGGCTCATATTCTTTAATAAGTGTAACGGTTTCATCATTAGACAAACCATCCACTATTATATATTCTATATTAGTATAAGACTGTGAAAGGACAGAATGAATCGTATCACAAAGCGTCTTAGCACTATTAAAAGTGACAGTAACAAGGGATATTTTCATAACTATGAAAGAAAAACTATCTTTCTTTATTTAGTAATTGATCATAAAGAGACAAGTAGTAACTCAACTGCTTTGACTTATCAAAAAATTGCAATGCTCTCTGACGACATTTTATTATATAAGACTCTTTACCTCTTTCTCTTATTTCTAAAATCTTTTCTAATAACGTATGAATATCCCCACGTTTTAAAACCATTCCCGTATCAGAATCTACAATATCAGCACTGCCACCGGTATCATAAGTTATAACAGGAGTACCACAAGCAAGCGCTTCAATATTGACTGTAGGTAATGTATCTTGATATGTCGGGTTTATAAAAATATCTGCAGCAGAATATATTTCAACCAATTGACTAGTATTTTCCGTTCTCTCTATACCAATCATATTACCAGGTAATTTTTTTATCTGTTTCGTGGTTACCCCCACCACTACAATTACACTCTTATCTGGTAATAAAGAGTTGAGGTATATAAGATCATCAAACCCCTTCGTAATCCCCCAAACCGTAGCGACTGCTAAAATCATATATCGTGTCCCTACCCCTAAATTACTTTTTATCACATCACGATTACCTTTGGGAGTAAACATTTCCAAATCAATCCCGTTAACAATAGTCTGCCGTTTTATTTGAGAAAGATATGACTTACTCAACATATCACTTAGCCAATTGCAAACAGGTACAATCATCATACGTTCAACCGAAGTAAACAATCTCTTCTTTTCTATATAGTTCATACGAGAGTTATCACAACCTAAGGCTTTGGGATAATCTCGTATATTGGGACATGCAAAACAACCTGTCTTCCACTTCTCACACCCGATATTTTGAAAATGGACACAATGTCCCGTGAAACTCCAACAATCATGCAAAGTCCAAACAACAGGTATTTTAGCTGTAGATAGATAGTCAAATAAAACTTCACAATTTAAATAATAACCATGAAGATTATGCAAATGGATTATGTCTGGTTTTATTTTCTCTATTTTTGAGATTAAGTGCAAGGTAGCTCTCCGTGAACCAAAACCATGCCTGTCAAAAAACATGGATTTCAAGCCATGGACAAAGAGATCAAATCTAGTTCCAACCCGAATCAACATAGATTGGCTGGGACAGGCCCAACGACCGTAAGCAATATAACTTTTCCAGCCAGAAGCAATAACCAAACGCCCTAACTCCTCTGCAATATGGCCAGTGGAACCAGAGTTAGCAACAACATTTATTTGAAAGAGAGTTTTCACTATCGTAGTGATCAAATAGAAGAGAACAAGATCGAAAAGACTAATTAAAGTCCCCTATTTTTTATGGCAACTCAAAAAATAAGAAACATGTTTCACGGGCCAAAAAGGCTCAAAATGCCGTCTGTTAATTACGCGACCGCCAAAAGAAAAGTAATGTTTATAGTCCGATTGAGAAAACACATATTTGTAATACTTACATGCAATATCAATCGAAGATTGATTAGCGTGCTCCAAGCGTCCATATGGAAAGGCAAAGTATTCACAAGAAGTAGAGAGTTCCTGTTCTATTACCGATTTACAACAACCTATTTGCTTGTCTAATTCCACCCAATTACTATCATTAATCATATAATGATCCATTGTATGTGCACCAATAATATGTCCCCTCTCATGCAAATCCCTTATCTCCTTCCACCGCATTGGAGTTTTACCGGGAGTGAGAACTATGTTATTTGTAAAATTCTGAATATATACATCATCCCCATTCGCAAAATTGGGATTGATAAAAAAAGCCGCATTCACCCCAAACTGTTCCAAAACAGGTGCTATCATTGAGTGACATTCCATAAAACCATCGTCAAATGTAAAGGCAACCAAAGGTTCATCGACACTTTCATGATTGAGAATTAGAGAAGTGGCCTCCTCCACCCTTATGAAACGTACATGTCGGGAAAGTTCTTTTAATTGATAAGAAAAATAATATTTTGCTTGATCATTAGCCACTCCACGACATATCATATGTCCATTCAATATATGAATACCATTTTGAGGACGGGAAAATATCCCTAAAATATCCAAAACACTATTCCTTATTAAACTCCGAAAGTCATTCATCCTTAGCTTGTTTAAGAAAAACTTGTTTGAGAATATTCATCTGGTAATACAAGTTCCATTTGGTATCAATTGTCTGATAGGCAAACTGCCGAATAGCCTCTCGACTATGCAAATTCTGACTTAACCATTTCTGAATAGTATCAGCCAGGCTATTTACATCATTTTCCTGAAAAAAATCACCGGTTTTCCCCTGAATTATAGACTCAAATTCAGGACCCTGAAAAGGAAAATTATTATGGGTTATAACAGGACAACCATAAGTCAGAGAATGGATAGCAGTCAAGCCAACATTCCCTGGAGACACACAGACATCCGCATTATAGAACATCTCTCCTATGCGCATCTCGTCATAACAAGGTCCATATAACCAGACATGAGAGCCAAGATTATATTTAGCTATTTCACAATCAAGATGAACCCCATCCACATCTTTACCGACAACAACAAGATTTACCGGAAACCCTTTCTGTTTCAAGATATCCATAGCTTGGATTATATATTCCAACTTCTTCGATTTTTGCACACGCCCGATATAGAATAATACAGGATAGGAGTTGGAAAAATGAGTAGAATAAATAGAAGAAGGCGATAAATTGAGTCTAATTTTCAACTGATTATCATAATCCAAAGAGTTTGCAATACAAACCATCTTTGATTTATCAAAGCCTTCTTTTGACATCAGGGAAATAGCATATTCGCCATAAACCATCAACTCAGAAAACAAAGAATAAAACAACTTTTTTATAACCTTCTTTACAATACTTTCTCTGCCATACCAACCATGAGTCCAAGCTACTGTTCTCTTATTTAAAAGTTTTGCCCAGAAAAGGATAACCCATGAAGACAAACAATAAGGTTCTCCATCCAATACATAATAAGTATAGGGTTTAAAGACTAACCGGACAGATTTAGATTGCCAATAAAACTGAGAAAATAAATATTTGTTATGCAATTCTGAGCGAAAATGGTTCAATTGGGTATAATCCATTTTCTTTATTGGTGTCAATAGACGATCGCCAAAATAAAAATCGCAGGGAAGCTCCGAAGACATTTTTGAATATATAGGATTGCGATAGTGAGTCCCTATATTAAAAATACAACAAATAGAAGAATTATAATCTGCCATCTATTATATCTTTACTCAATACAGCTTTAACATCATAAACAACACCCATATCAGAACGGAGAAAGCCGCGAATATTCATATGCCGGAACTCTTTATGTCCAACACACAACACCACCGCATCAAATTGTCCAACCAAATTATCAAGACCAGCAGTCAGGATCGATATACCATATTCATGTGCCACTTTAGCCGAATTAGCCCAAGCATCATAAACGGTAATGTCAGAAGTATACTCATGTAAGGTAGAATAAATGTCTATCACCTTGGTATTTCGAATATCAGGGCAATCTTCTTTAAAAGTAAAACCCAGAAGCAGAATCTTTGAATCTTTGACAAGAATACCTTTTTTATTCATTAATCTAATCACCTGATTAGCGACATAGTCTCCCATACCATCATTCAAGCGCCTTGCTGCAGACATGATTCGTGGGAGTACCCCATAAACCTGAGCCTTCTGAATAAGATAATAAGGATCAACACTAATACAGTGACCACCGACCAAGCCAGGTTTCAACTTGATAAAATTCCATTTGGAAGATGCAGCCTCAATAACATCATTGGTATCAATGCCCATTGCATTGAAGATCTTTGAGAGTTCATTCATGAAGGCAATATTCACATCGCGCTGGGAGTTCTCTATTATTTTGGAAGCTTCAGCCACTTTGATAGAAGGGGCTTTATGAGTACCGTTAACCAACACTGAATTATAAACAGAATCAACAATGTCAGCAATCTCAGGAGTCGAACCGGAAGTTACTTTCTTAATTTTTTCAACAGTATGCTCTTTATCACCCGGGTTTATACGTTCTGGTGAATAACCTGCATAAAAATCTACATTGTATGTTAACCCAGACACCTCTTCGACTACCGGAAGACATTCTTCCTCTGTTACTCCCGGATATACAGTAGATTCATACACAACAATATCCCCTTTTGAAATAACTTTTCCGACTGTTGTACTCGCACCAATCAAAGGTGTAAGATCGGGGCGATTATTCAAATCCACAGGGGTTGGTACAGCTACAACATAAAAGTTACAATTACTTATTTCGTCAATATTACTGGTACATTTGAAACCATTTTCTAACGCTTTCCGAAGTAAGTCATCAGAAACCTCTAAAGTCATATCATGACCGGAATTTAAAGCATCAACACGAGACTGGTTCAGATCAAAACCAATACATTCATATTTTGTCGAAAACAATCGGGCCAAAGGTAGCCCAACATAACCAAGACCTATTACGGCAATCTTTAATTCTTCCATTTCAATTTCTATATATTATTTTTTATCAACTTAATTATTTCTTTATAATACTTAACCTTTAACTTATCCCCTCTAGCCCATGAATAAAATTCAAGGAATCTATACATGTTTAACATCTTATTACGAGATCTATGCAGGTCTAATCCTAATTTATCACATGTATATATAAATGAATGATAACCAAGCAAGAAATTTTTAGAAGAAAATTCCCGATTCTCCTTAGGATGTAAATATCCAATTGTACTATCATATACAATATGATAATTTCCTAAACGTAAAATTTTATAATGTAACATTCGCTCCTCACCATAAAGAAACATTTGTTCATCAAACATTCCTACTTTAGTAAAAACAGATTTTCTAACAGCAAAACAAGCACCAGATATACAAAAATATTTTTCATTAAACTTATTTATCTTAGTGTATACCGCATATAAAAATAAGCTACACAAATCCTCTCTCAACATTAAAAATGATTGGCTTCTTTTCAACAATGATTCATATTGTTGCATACCAGCTATTGCAATATTCCTCCTTTCAAATAAAGACAAAATTCTTTTAAAAATAGGCTTAACCAATCTAACATCAGGATTCATTATTAGAATTATTGGTGCTTTTGCAACCTCTACCCCTAAATTATTGCCTTGCCCATAACCACCATTAACTTTATTATTTATAAGAACAACTTTATTGCCATACTTTTCTTCAATAGAGTCAAACATAAATAAATAATTTTTACTACAATTATCAACTAGCACTACTTCCAAATCATCAGAAATATCATTATACTTAAAAATTGAATCCAGACAATCCATTATTAAATTTTCCGAATTAAAAGTAACTATAACAACTGATACAGCTTTCCTCTTAATATGATTATTCATAAACCAATAATAATTCTATAGACAAACAATAATTGTATTAATACAATAGAAAACATTATACTAAAGCGTATTTTAAAACTATTTATAGTAGACAAACGCATTGAAATAAGGATAAAAGAATATATAACAAAAAAGTCCATTATTCTAGAGAACGCTTCAATAGCACTAAAAAGTGCCCCCAAAAATAAACCAACAATATAAACGTTCAAATATTTATAATAATATAGCGGCATCCTTTTACATATTATAAAAAACAAGCCTATAAGCAAACAAAATAAAAAACGAAATGAAATTTTAATAGAAGCATCAATATTACTGTATGCTTGCAATTTAGCAAAATCAGTATCCTCTATCAATGAAAATATCATGGGCATATTCCTATCTAACATATCTACAATCCAAAAGCTTACCTTTCCAAATAAAATTATACAGATCAACAAGAAAAGTAACAAATACGATCTCATTGTCATTTTCTTTGATATATAAAAAATAATAAGAGCAATAATTCCTAAAAGGGCAGTAATATGGAAAGAACAAGATATAATTGCTAATAAAAATATCGCTGACCATTTTTTTAAAGAGATATAAGGGGAACACAATAAAGTTGATAGATAAATTAGAATAGACATAGCAATTCCTGCCCTTAAAACGATACCTGTATAATACAATCCCCAATATGAAAAGTATAACAGAAGGAACTCTTGTAATTTAATTTGATTAATTAGAGTACCAGAAGATTTTTTTGAGGGGTAAGACTGATCTGTAAAACAGCTGAAAGATTTAAAAAGAAAATATGAATTTATAAGAACAATTATTCCAAAATAAAAGAAAGAAGAACCATTCGTTATCAGCTTTAATATCTTAGTCAATAATTGAAATCCTATTTCATAAGAGTATAAAGGAATATCTAAGATAGAAGAGGAAAGTGTTAGCTGATAAAATTCTAAATATTGGTCCGTATCAGGTACAGATATACTACGACCTCCTATTATAATAGCCAAAACTATTACAAAAAGCCAAAACAGATTCTTCTCAGAAAATTTAGAGGAATAAGATCCAATAATACCAAATACAAAAACAAAAAGTAGGACAAATAAATTCACTTAGTTTATGGTTCGAATAATTCTTGCAGGACACCCAACTGCAATTGAATTGGCAGGAATATTTTTTGTAACAACAGCATGTGCAGCCACTATCGAATTATCTCCAATTGTAACATTTGGCAAAATTGAAGCTCCTTCTCCAATCCATACATTATTACCTATAACAACAGGACCTTTAGAATATAGTAGTCTGTTTCTTACTGGAATTTGTAAATCATTGTACGTTGTATTACCATGAAAATGATCTGTTATGAAAACTCGACTTGCCACCACTACATCGTTACCAATAATAATTCTATTAGTAGCTCCAATATGACAACTATTATTAAAAACAACATTATCCCCAATTACTATACTTGGATGATAAGAACTATTATTATAAAAATCAATTGCTTCCAAACGAAGCCCGCTTAATGCCCTAAAATTAGTACCTAATTGAATATACTTTCCCCCTCGTATATAAAAAGGAGGGACAATAGATATTTTATCACCTACATGTCCAAACCATGTACGAACTATTCGAGAAAAAAGAAAAGGCTTTATTCTTTTAAAATAGTTATAACGATTCTCTGTACAAATTTTAGAAGTAAAATAAACGAAATAATTTAAAAACATTTTACAAACATATAAACAAGGCCTAAATAGATAATAAATCATTCCAATGATAATAACAACTAATTATTTAATTTCATTCTTTTTACTTGGTAATAATAGGAGAGAGATTCAGGAGAAAAATCATTATATACATCTATATCTAACTGACCGAGAATTATTTTTTCTAAAATACAAGCCAAATAGTCCGTATTATCTTGAGGAATCTCACATCCATATTTGCCAGACTCAACTAAGTCTTCAAAAGCTCCTACATTAGTAGAAACTATAAAGTTTCGAAATCGTTTTGCTTCATTCAATACTAAACCATAGCTTTCACACCGAGAAGTCAATACAAACACTTTAGATTTATTGTAATATTCCCATAAATGCCTTTTATCACTTATTGCTCCTGTAAAAATTACAGACTTTTTTTTCTCAGGATGATTAGAAAAGAAGTTTGAAACAAACTCTAAAAAAGTAATATTCTGAGGATCAATATCTCCAATCAAATAAATTACCCAATCTTTCAAGTCGATGTTTTCCACAGCCTTTAAAAATAATTCTGTGTTTTTTTGATTTGTTCCTAAACGCCCAACCGTAATCATTACATTCTCTTTATCAGAGTATTCTTTCACATTAATATCCAAGTGTTTTATCATATCTTCATCAAAGCCATTAGGCATATAGAATAGCTTTGAACTGATATCAATTCCTATTGTTTGCTGGGTAATATTTTCGAGTCCCATTTTTGTTTCATATGATACAAAATCCACCAATTCAAACATCCTCCTATACAATAATTTCCTGAATAGACTTTTTAAATTATTTTTATATTCAAAATTCATAACCCCATTACTATCTAGTTTTATATATGCTATTCCATTTCTATTTAGCATTTTATAAATAATAATCATAATAGCAGTTGTAATTGTAACATGAAAGCGCATAAATAAATCTATTTTTCTAGCGTTACAAAACAAATATCTCATTAGTTTAAAACCAAACACAAAAGAAAAAGGACGAAGTTTTTTAATATATGATACAGGAACAAGTTCAACATCTCTTATTGTTTTTGCTTCATACAAATAATTCGAAGGAAAAACAATCTTAACATCATAATGATAAATTTTACCAATGTAACATGGAACTAAAAAAACATCTTTACCCTCAAAAACATCATTCCATGGATGATTCACAATAAGAGTCATTTTCTTTTTCACATATTCTTCTTTCTTTTCCATATTAATCGCAGAATATTTAATAAATAGTCCTCAACTACTTTATATAGAGCAAAACAATATCTTCCTAAAGTATAATTATTAGGAAGTCGAACCCAACTGACAGGCAATAAATCACTAACACCCAACTTCACAGAAATGCCAAACCACATTTGAGGTGCAATAACAATTTTATTACTATTTTCATTAAGCCATGCTCCCCACCAACTAAAAGAGCTATTACTTATAATATTGTGAGTGCACAAGGATTGGATATATAAATCTAGTAAAGGAGTAGTGTTCTCTATGAAGTAATATCTTTTTCCTATAAAGTTTTTTTTACACCAATCGATATCATCACTACAAATAATGAATATTTTATCCTCACCAATATATTGAATAGCATTCTTATAGTATGACTTTCCACAAAATGGTAATGCATGTGGCAGCTTCAAGTAATCACCTCTTCTAACATGAATACTCACAGTTTCTCCCTTTTCTAAAATATTTCCACAAATATTCCATATTTTCTTCCTTAGCTCATCAGTTATTCTATAAAGATCTAATACGACACTTCTTTTAAAGTACTTTTCTGATTGGAAATATCCATCAATAATGAGATCCTTTCCTTCTTCATAAGGAATTCTGCTAAATTCATGGAATGGTTCTTTGTAATATGGTATGCCATCAGGAACCCCCTTCATAACTTTTATATTTTTAAAAAAAGAATCCTTATACAAAAGGACCTGTCTCTCTTGGTCCTTATTTACTGTACAAAATATAAAATTCTGAGTCAACGAAGCGGCAGTTGCTATCTGAAAAAGATTATTACCTAATCGTCCACGTAAAATTACATATAACATATATCAATTAAAGACTATATTTATAACTCGCTTAATAAATCTATTAGTACCATCAGAAAAAAAGAAGAAAATAGGGAAACTAATTATAGTATAAACAAAAATATTCAACATTGAAATTAGTATCCAACTGCTATAATCAGTACACATACCAATCCCAATATAATCAATAACTCTGATAGAAAAATAAAATGTTATCAAAGCAAAAGCAACGCATTTCATGTAAACAAAATAAAAATTCAAGCAATTTTTATTAAACCCATATTTAAATAAAAAAAATGGTTTCCATAATAAAGCAATTATTACCAAACTAACTATTACTCCCCCTAGAATCCCAGAAAGTCCCCAGTAATAACCAAATAAAATTGAAAGTCCCAAATTCAAGAAGGCTTCCAATATAGCAGCCCATACATCTTGATAGAGTCCATAAGCTGCAATAAATAGATCAACTAAACGAGTCAAAGAAATAAAGGCAATTAAAAGCATTAACAATAAATAAAAATCATCTAACACGAAACGATCACCTACCCAAAGTACAATAAACGGTCTAGACATTTGATAAACACCAAAACACAAAATTGAAACAATCCAAATTCTTGAAGAAAGCAACTCATTAAAAACTTGTATAATCTTTGCTTGATTTCCTTCTGCAACTAAATTACCAATACCAGCACCAATACTACTGAAAACTGAATTTATCAATAAAGAAATTCCAGATATTATGAGCATATAATTTCCATATACTGCTACCATTGTCAAATTAGTATATGAATAAATAATAATAGGACTTGTTTGATTCAAAACAACATTTGCTATTTTATGAAAAAAAAGTTGTTTCGTTTTTTTTATTATATAGGGATACTTATCTTTAACATCTTTTCCTATCTTAGGTGAAGTTTGAAGCCAAGGATATTCTTTTCTTACAATAGAATTCAATACGAATACCGTAATAACACCCATTAACAATTCAAGTAGCAGCCACCAAACATATCCATTACAAAAATATACTATTACAACAATCTGTAAAATAGTTTTTACCACCTTAAATCCCTGCACATTAGTGATTAACTTATATTCTTTTTGATCAGCAGTAAGTACAAACTGCTTGTAATTAAAAAAATAACTAAAAATAGAACTAGATAATAAAACTAAAAATGTCGCATATACATACCATATAGGAATTTCTATCTTAGCAAAAAATAAAGGAAAAAACAATAATATGACTCCAGACATTATAATCACAATTATCGCAATTCTTTTATACAGCCACCCCTGAATAGAAATAATTTCGTTAACAGCTTGTTTATCTCCCTCATACAAAGGCTTATATAAAGCATAACTTATTGCATAGCCAATGCCAAGTTCTGCTAAATTTAAATAGACAAGTATATTAGTTAATGTTGTATTTAAACCAAGTACCTCTGCTCCCAAATGTTCTATAAATGCCTTACGAGAAAGAAAACTCAAGATAAGATTTATAAAATAGAACAATAAAGCTACTTGTGCATTTTTTAATCCTTTAGCAGTTCTAGAATTATTCATTCTTATTAAATCTTATACTTTTTATTACACGACATGGATTACCTGCCGCAAATACATTTGCGGGAATATCATGTGTAACAACACTCCCTGCTCCTATTATTGTATTATCTCCTATTTTAACACCAGCCAGTATTATTACATTTGATGTTATCCAAACATTATTGCCTATAACAATTGAGGAAGCTATTATTTTATTAAAATCATTAACATCATGTGTTGACGTAATTAACATATTCCTAAAAGAGAAAGATACGTTGTTACCAATAACAACGTCTGCATAAGCCAAAATAAAAGTATCAGATAATCCTACATAATTTCCACACTTCAATTTCGGAGCATGACAAAAAAATCCCGAATTAAATTGAACTGTATTTGATAAATTAAACTGTTTCCTCAACAAAGGTTTCGAAAAAAGTCTCAAATACGGTATTTTATTCAAAAAAAATAAAATTCTAGTAATACGAGAATTCCATGGAATTATATCTTTTCGTACATCATAAACTAACTTTTTCATAGATATACTCCAAAAATATTATTTAAACAATATAATGTATTTCAATAACGGATGTACCCTATCCTTCTTAGAAAGAATTATACTTTTACAAGGAACTCTCCATTCGATTCCTAAATCCGGATCATTCCAAGCAATAGCTCCTTCTGCTTCCGGATGATAAAAGTTATCACACTTATACTGAAAAATTACTTCTTCGCTCAGCACACTAAAACCATGCGCAAAGCCACGTGGGATAAAGAACTGACGGTGGTTATCTTCTGTAAGCTCTACAGATACATGTTTTCCAAATGTAGGTGAACCCTTACGAATATCAACAGCTACATCAAGAACAGCTCCCTTAATCACTCGCACTAACTTGCTCTGGGCAAAAGGGGGGTTCTGAAAATGTAAACCACGAATAACGCCATAGTTTGACTTAGATTCATTATCCTGTACAAAAGTAGTTTTACAGACTTTTTCTTCGAATTCTCTCTGATTGAAAGATTCAAAGAAATACCCACGATCATCTTTGAAGAGTTGTGGCTCAAGGATCACAAGTCCTTCAATAGCTGTTTTTATTATATTCATTGGAAGAAAGTAGTTTTATTTTACATGCAATTCATCTATAACCTTCAACAGATATTGTCCATATTGATTCTTAAGCATTGGCACAGCCAATGCTTTCATCTTTTCCGGAGAAATCCAGCCTTTTCTTAAAGCAATCCCCTCTAAACACGCAACTTTTAAGCCTTGACGCTTCTCAATAACTTCAATAAAAGTACTTGCTTCGGATAAAGAATCATGTGTACCTGTATCAAGCCAAGCAAATCCCCGACCTAATAATTGAACCCTCAACTCCTTATCTGATAAAAAGTTCTGATTGACAGTCGTTATTTCTAACTCACCACGAGAAGAGGGTCTAATACTCTTAGCGACTTCAACCACCTTATTAGGATAAAAATATAATCCTACAACGGCATAATTAGATTTTGGCTTCTGAGGTTTTTCCTCTATGCTGAAAACATTCCCGTTCTCATCAAACTCCGCTACACCGTAGCGTTCGGGATCACTTACCCAATACCCAAAAACGGTTGCTTTACTTTCTGATTCTGCAATACGAACAGCCTCATTTAACATTCGCGTAAACCCTTGGCCATAAAAAATATTATCACCTAAAACCAAACAGACAGAATCATCCCCTATAAATTTTTCTCCTATGATAAAAGCTTGTGCCAAACCATCAGGTGAAGGTTGCTCTGCATACTCAAACCTCACCCCAAAATCAGATCCGTCACCCAATAAACGTTGAAATCCCGGCAAGTCATCTGGAGTAGAAATAATGAGAATTTCCCGTATACCTGCCAACATTAGTACAGAAATAGGATAATAAATCATAGGTTTATCAAAGATAGGAAGCAACTGCTTACTCACTCCTTTAGTTATAGGATATAACCGTGTCCCCGACCCACCTGCTAAAACAATACCTTTCATTGTCAGATAACTCTCTCTATGTTTTTCTTAGCTTCTCTTATCAGTTCCTCATCTCCCGTCTGCTCAAAGCACTCCAGCAGCAACTGACATTTCAATACAGAGGCTGGTAGTTTTTCTAAAACAGTCATTGAACGATCCAATAATTCTTGAATAACCTGTTCATTCTCAGAGGAGAAATTAAACAGCATGGTATCGTAACCTTTGAACAAACTAACAAGTATTTCCGCCTCTTCTTCGGGAGATTCTCCTTTCTGAAGAAGAAGATCGGCACACAAGTTACGGAGTTCTTGATTTAACGCAGTAAGTTCATTCACATAGACAGGAGTACCGTCCTCGCCATACTCCAAGAGTTTCTTCACTACGGAGGACACAGAATTACACAGAGAATTTTTCATTTTAAAAAGGAATGAATTATGATTCGTCGATTCTTTTCGGTTTTTATTTGTATAGAAGAGTAATAATATCCAATAGAATTGTATCTAACGACGTAACGGGGCATTACATATATTGTTATCACCCGTTACATATATTGTTATCGCCATTACATATAATGGTATTTTCTTTACATATATACTTTTTATTTCTCTTTCCGGACGTAGCTAGCCGGAATTGTAACCATAGCGCTACCGAACATATCGATACGTACTAAAATATGATATTTATTATTATAGCGGACCAATTCTCCCCGCAAGCCTTGTAAATCGCCCTTGGCAACTACTACACGAGTACCTTTGGGAATGGACTCTCCTGTCAGGATCACCTGATCCTGGGAGTAATCGAGCATATAGCGAAAATCAGCCATTTACGCATCAGGGATACAGGTAGGAGCCCCGGTAGAACGATCACGAAGGAAATCGTATACATTCAGTGTACTTCGGACGGCGGCCATTTCCTGACGGGAGATATGAACGAAAACCATACGGGGCAACAAAAGGCGCTCACGCTCAATGCGTTTTCCTTCACGCTCTATGACACGGTTTTGTACAGGAAGAAAGGTATCTACCTCCTGCAATTGAAAATAATCCCGAACTTTACGTTCTGAGTTAGTTCGTGTCAGTACGACATACCAATGTTTATCGCTATCTGTTGTCTCCAAGACTACGTTCGTAAGAAAAAGTTTCAGCAATGACTAAGAATGAAAATTTGTTAAAAACAGGAATATTCAAAAAACATGCCTTATTTTCAGCAATTTACAAATTAAGTTTTATGATAATCGGGTACAGAAAAAGTATTCGCACCGGATTTGAATACTATCCGATACGTTGAATTATTTTATTTTAAACATATATCGGACATAAAGAAAAGTATATTTGTCCGCCTATATATTTACGGGTGCAAAGGTAAAACCTTCTTTTGAGTCTCCAAAACTTTTCACAGGTTATTTTCATCATAGGAAGTTATATGACTGAATATCAAAGACATAATTTATCTCTTTGCAAATAAGGAAAGCAGCAATATGCATAATACTAATGTGGCTTATAAAAGAATGTGGAAATAAGTGGAGAGGCAGGCTATGGAGAGTCTTAACGGTAACTTGATAAACAGACAACTACGCACATCTTGAACGTACGAGAAGAATTTTACGACAGAATGCATCCAGAATATAAGCAATTGATTATCAAACAATAATATCTTAATAAGAGAACTGTAGGAAGTTAACATTAACAGTACGTTAATATTAACTTCGTAATTGCAAGATATTAATTCTTTAGAGATACGAAGTTAATAAGCTATTGACAAGGAGGGAAAGCACTTTTACGGGCATTAACATTGTTAACGTATTCGTTGGTAAGAGCGTCCCGGCATTGGTTACAACCGCACAGTTTGCCGATGGCTTACCAGGCACAGTTCTTCTTTCTTCGTCCGGAATATGGTCGTATCGGTAAAACCACTTTTGGAAAGAATCGCCTTCAGTTCATCACAGGAATGAATCTCCATCCCTTCAACAAGTCCCGTCCAAGCCTTATTGGCAGGATCGCTTATCTCACAACAGATAAGAAACGATCCACCGGGCTTTAACACACGCGCCACTTCCGTAAAAGCATGCTGCAGGTTACCCCAGAAGTAGACAGTCTCGAAAGCAGTGACCGCATCGAACGCATAATCAGGATAGGGAAGTCGGTGGACTCCTCCCTGCTCGATAAAGCAGCGTGTACCGAGATACTTTTTATTTTTTTTACGCGCAAAGGTGACACTCTCCGGTGAAATATCTATGCCATACGCTTTCCCTTGCGGGCAACGTTGCAATATCTGTAGCAAATTGGCACCACCACCGCAACCGATGTCGAGTACACTCCATTCCGGTTGCCATTGCAAGCATGACATTCCCCATTGCGCCAATGATGCATGTCCTGTATTCATCCCCCAAAGTATCATTCTTCCGAAAAAACCTTCAGGCTTCCGGAAATTCTGTAAGATCCTGCTTACAAAGCCTCTCTTATTCATTTGTCTGCTGATTTAATATTTCAGGCAAAAGTACAGTTTCTGCTCAAACAGGCAATACCCAGAAATAGGGAATTTATTTCCTAAAATATATTTGCAGGTATGCATCTGCTTCCCGTTAAAATTATGACGAACAGATGCCCGGAGGTGCGATGCTCTTTTCGTTTTCGTTTCATAAATATTACATAAATATTACAACATAACAGATTCATTATCAATATCTATTAATAATAAACATTCATATATTCAGTAACAGGTCTGTAACACTACCCTCCTATTTTTGCACCGGAAAACAACAAGCAGATGTTATGAACAATGTACAGCAAGTAAAAACTTATTCGCAGAGAAAAATTTCTGATTTCCTTTTCATTCTTTGGGCAGGCGGAGCAGCGCTGCTCTCCTATTCATTGGTATATGCACTGAGAAAGCCTTATACAGCAGCCGGATTTGACGGACTTGAAGCGTTTGGAATGGACTACAAAGTGGTAGTTACCATCGCGCAAATATTAGGATATGTACTTTCTAAATTCATCGGAATTAAATTAATCTCCGAATTGAAACGGGAAAACCGGATGAAGTTTATTCTGATCTCCATAATTCTGGCTGAAGCTTCGTTAATATTGTTCGGACTGTTGCCCGCACCTTATAATACAGGAGCCATGTTTCTGAACGGACTTTCACTGGGATGTATGTGGGGAATCATTTTTAGCTTTATCGAGGGAAGACGAATGACGGACATTCTTGCCAGCTTACTCGGAGTCAGTATGGTCATCAGCTCGGGTACCGCCAAGTCGGCCGGTTTGTATGTCATGGACACTTTGAACATCAGCGAATTCTGGATGCCTGCCCTGATAGGCGGAGTTGCCCTTCCTCTACTTGCCTTGTTGGGATATGCACTCAACCGGCTTCCACAGCCAACAGCCGAAGACATTGCCATAAAATCGAAACGGGAAACACTGAACGGCAAGCAACGATGGGAGCTATTTAAGAATTTCATGCCTTTCCTCACTCTGCTCTTTATAGCTAATGTGGTACTGACTATCTTGAGAGATATAAAGGAGGACTTCCTGGTAAAAATTATCGATGTCTCTCAATACTCTTCGTGGATGTTTGCACAGGTAGACAGCGTAGTAACCCTCATTATTCTGATAATTTTCGGATTAATGGTGTTCGTCAGAAGCAACTTGAAAGCACTGTCGATATTACTGGGATTGATCATTGCCAGCATGGTAGTGATGGCAGTCGTTTCGTTTGGTTACGAACAATTGCAGCTGAACGCCATCGTCTGGCTATTCATCCAGAGCCTGTGTCTCTATCTGGCTTTTCTCACTTTCCAGACTATCTTCTTCGACCGTTTTATCGCTTGCTTCAAAATTCGAGGTAACGTGGGTTTCTTCATTGCTATGAATGATTTTCTGGGCTATACGGGAACAGTCATAGTATTGGCTGTCAAAGAATTCTTTTCACCGGACATTAACTGGACAGCTTTCTACAATCTGATGGCAGGATATGTGGGAATAATCTGTTTCGTTGCTTTTGTATGCTCTTTCATCTACCTGCACCAACGCTACCGCAGGGAGAATTACGGAAAGACAGGGGTATTCAGAAAAAAAGAAGAAGAAAAAGAAGTTCCCGATTTCGTATATTAATTGCTATCTTTGTGGGTCAAAAAACTTAAAATGAAAGTTCACCATGAAGATTTTTCCAAGTAGCAGCATCAAGAAACTGGATGCTTACACCATAGAACATGAACCGATTGCATCGATCGACCTGATGGAGCGGGCCGCACAGGCATTGACCAAAGCCATCACCGAACGCTGGGACATCACAACTCCCGTCACGGTATTTGCCGGACCGGGCAACAATGGCGGAGATGCCCTTGCCGTGGCCCGAATGTTGGCGGAAAAGGAATACAAGGTCGAAGCCTATCTGTTTAACCCGAAAGGGGAACTGTCTGCCGACTGCCAGACCAACAAGGAGCTGGTAGAGATGATGGATAATGTGAAGTTCAGCGAAGTAAGCACACAGTTTGTACCTCCTGCCCTGACAATGGATCATCTGGTAGTGGACGGACTTTTTGGTTCGGGACTTAATAAGCCGCTAAGTGGCGGTTTTGCGGCAGTAGTGAAATATATCAATGCATCGCCTGCCACCGTAGTCGCCATCGATATCCCCTCGGGACTGATGGGGGAAGAGAACACATTTAATGTAAAAGCCAATATCATCCGTGCCCAATTGACATTGAGCCTGCAATTGCCGAAACTGGCTTTCCTCTTTGCCGAGAATTCCGAATTCGTAGGCGAATGGAAACTGTTGGATATCAACCTCAGTCGTGAAGCGATTGAAGAAACGGAAAGCAATTATGCCTTATTGGAAGCGGAAGAAATACACGCTCTGATCAAACCCCGTAACACTTTCTCACACAAAGGAAACTTTGGGCATGCTCTGCTGATTGCCGGTTCGTACGGCATGGCAGGCGCGTCGATACTGGCAGCCCGTGCCTGTATGCGTTCGGGTGTAGGCTTACTGACAGTTCATGCACCTATACGCAACAATGATATCCTGCAGATTTCGGTTCCGGAGGCAATTATCGAATCGGATGCCAGCGATACCTACTTTGCCTGCCCTACAGATACGGATGACTATCAGGCTGTAGGAATCGGTCCGGGCATCGGACGCTCGGAAGAGACCGAGGCTGCACTGCTTGAACAACTCAGTGGTTGCCAGACACCTCTGGTACTGGATGCCGATGCACTAAACATATTGGCCAACCACCGCCACGCACTGACCACATTGCCCAAAGGCTCTATTCTGACTCCCCATCCCAAAGAACTGGAACGCATGGTGGGCAAATGCCAGAACTCATACGAACGACTGATGAAGGCCTGTGAACTGGCCCGAACCGCCAAAGTACATATCATATTAAAAGGAGCCTATTCGGCAATTATCACCCCCTCGGGCAAGTGCTATTTCAACTCTACGGGTAATCCGGGTATGGCAACAGCCGGAAGCGGAGATGTATTGACAGGTGTCGTGCTGGCTTTGCTCGCACAGGGATATCCGGCTGAAGAAGCTGCCAAAATCGGTACTTATGTACATGGCCTGGCAGGTGATTTCGCACGCAAAAAGCAAGGCGTTATCAGCATGACGGCAGGAGACATTATCAGTAATCTGCCATTGGCTTGGCGTCTGGTAAGCGAATAAAAGTTAACAACTTATGATTTTCCAAATAACTTCATTAACTTTGTTTTTTAAACCAGTTAAAATAAACCGGAAATGAAAAAGCTAATTATACTGACAGGGCTGTTACTCTCTACCTCGGCTTATGCCCAGACCGAAGTTACAGCGGGAGTTACCCGGGGAAAAGATTACGGTGTAACCTATGCACTTCCTAAAACAGCAATCAATATTGAAGTCAAAGTCAATAAAGTGACATATACTCCGGGAGAATTCAGCAAGTATGCCGACCGTTATCTCCGGTTGACCGATGTGTCGGGTGAGCCTCAGGAATATTGGAAACTGGTCAGCGTCAAAGCAAAATCTGTCGGTATCCCCGATAGCGAACATACCTATTTTGTCAAGCTGAAAGATAAAACTGTAGCTCCGCTAATAGAATTGACCGAAGATGGTATCGTAAAATCAATCAACGTACCGCTATCTCCTAAAAAGTCGGCTCCGATGCAACCCGCCACGACACAGAAAAAGAAGATAAATCCACGTGATTTTCTGACCGAAGAGATTCTGATGGCAGGTTCTACAGCTAAAATGGCGGAGTTGGTTGCCAAAGAGATTTATAACATTCGTGAAAGTAAAAATGCCCTGGTACGCGGACAGGCAGACAACATGCCCAAAGATGGGGAGCAACTGAAGATTATGCTCGCCAACCTGGAAGAGCAAGAGGCTGCCATGACCGAAATGTTCTCGGGTACCTTGAATAAAGACGAAAAGATATTCAACATCCGCCTCACTCCGGATAAGGAAATGGACAACGAAGTAGCCTTCCGCTTTTCGAAGAAGCTGGGCATAGTTGCTAATAACGATCTTGCAGGAGAGCCGGTTTATATCACGCTGAAGAATCTGAAAACCGTCAACGTACCGGAAGACGATGGCAAAAAGAAGGTGGACGGCATTGCCTATAATGTGCCCGGCAAAGCACAAGTAACACTAACGGAGGGGAAAAAGCAATGGTTTAACGGAGAACTTCCTGTCACACAATTCGGTACTATCGAATATCTGGCTCCGGCGCTTTTCAATAAGAAATCGACTGTTCAGGTTACTTTCAACCCGGATACAGGAGGCTTGATCAAGGTAGATAGAGAAGAAGGAGAATAAAGCATAATCAAAAACTCCGGCCGATCTTAAATGAAGTGCACCCCAAAAGTTCATGTTTAACTTTTAGGGTGCACTTCATTTTTAAATCAGCCGGAGTCTCTTTATTATATTCCGATAGTATATCGTAATGCAATCAGTTCTCAATCACTAATTTCACAAATCCGTCTTTCTGCAACTGAGTGATATAAGCCGTAATACGTGATTCGTAATTTTCTTCATAATTGAAGTGTTCTGCCAGCTCTTCAATAATCCGGCGTACGGTTCTCTTTCCGTCAATCAACTCCCATACGGCAGTGCCATGATCTTCCAGCCGGACATGAATATCCGCAGACATTCCTTTAGGCAACAAGAATCGCCGCATCCACTCGTATTTAAACCGGGGGAAAGCAATGGTAACGGTACCATCGCTTCCCTTTTCGGCCGTAATATTTTCACTACGGAAAGGAATTACATCCAGAAGATTTATTTTCTCTTTCACGTCTGCCATATACTGTTATTTTTTGATATTTGCTTCCTGCAGTCCGTATCCCTTCTTTTTGTCTTCCGCTTTCAACATTAAAGCTACAATCAGAGCCAAAACACCGAAACAAGCAAAGATAGCCATAGGCAAAGTATAGTCATAAGTCTGCGCTCCATCCACAACAGGACCTTTGCAATAGGTATTCAACACCCATCCGATCAACAGAGGTACCCCCATCAATCCCCAGTTCTGCACCCAGAAAATCAAAGCATAGGCAGTACCCAGTTGTTTCTCCGGAATAATTTTCGGAACAGAAGGCCACATGGCCGAAGGCACCAGTGAAAAAGCAATACCCAGAACAATCATAATCACAGTGGCAAACCACCATACGTTCAGAATGGGAAGCGCAAACAAAGTATGCACACCAATCAGCATGACGGCACCGATAATCATCAACGTCGCTCCCTTACCGATACGGTCATAAAGAGTACCAAACAACGGAGTCAGGAAGATGGTACCTATCGGTAGTAATCCCGGAATATTTCCGGCCAGCTTAGGGTCTACGTTATACTTCTGCACCATCAGGTCGGTTGCATATTTAATAAAGGGGAAAACAGCAGAATAGAATAGTACACACAATAAAGCAATCAGCCAGAAGCCTTTATTAGTGACAATCAGCATAACGTCCTTCATACGGAACGGTTCTTCCGGTTCTTCTCCCTGAGCATCTAAAGAAGCGTCAAGTTTCTTATCATAAAAGGTATAAATGAAAAAGGCGATAGTACCGATGCACAGCATGATCAGGCACAACAAAATAGGCATCGGAATATTGGTATGGAAACTGCCGCTTTCATCCGTATAGCCGAAATAATCGGCAATGGGAACGGTAAGCACCATAGCCAAAGTGGTACCGATACGTGCGGTTGCCATCTCAAGTCCCATAGCCAAAGCCATCTCTTTACCTTTAAACCATTTCACGATAATCTTAGAGACAGTGATACCGGCAATCTCTACGCCGACACCAAAGATAGCGTATCCTAAAGCCGCCAGAAAGACCTGAGTCTTGAAACCCATAATCAAAGCCCCCTCAGGAAAAGTAGTAGAGATAGCATAATATTTTAGTCCACAACCCAACACCATCAGTATACAAGCTCCCATACCGGTGAAACGAACTCCCATCTTATCGAGAATAATACCACCGAAAATCAACATGAGCAGGAATACATTGAACCATCCGTAAGCACTGGTAAAGAATCCGTAGTCCAAACTATCCCAGAGAAGCTCTTTCTCGAGCATAGGCTTTAAAGGGGACATTACATCGGTGAGGAAATAGCCGCAAAGCATAGTAAACGCGACCAGAGCGAGCACACTCCAACGAAGTGTTTTGGAGTCACTCAATTTGTTTTTCAATTGTTCTGTCATTGTAATATTTAAACTCAGAAATTAGTAAAAGTGTTATTGCGAACAAAGGTAACTAAATCTGCCTTGTATGCCTAACAAAAAGATGCATTTTACGGCAAAAAATAAGCGAAGCTGCAAGTTTCGGTTTGAAATTGCAGCTTCGCTTATCGTTTCTTAAAAAGAATCTGTTGTTAGTTTGCCGGAGTAGCCGGAGTTTCTGTGGCAGGTGCTTCAACCGGAGCAGCAGCGTCTGTCTTCGGTGCAGTAGTACCTACGGGCAGGTTATAAGGGTTGGTCTGCTCTTCCTGCTGTGCCTGTTCCATAATGACATCTTGTGTTTTAGAAGAAGAAGTCGGAACGACATACGCAGTAGCAATGCTCATCACAACCATAAATGCAGCTAAGCCCCAAGTTGCTTTTTCCAGAAAGTCTGTAGTTTTGCGTACACCCATAATCTGGTTAGATGATGAGAACCCTGAAGCAAGACCACCGCCTTTTGAGTTCTGAATCAACACAATGAAGCACATCAGTATGGCTGCAATAACCATTAAGATAACTAATAATAAGTACATTTTGTTATTTTGATTTAGCGTTAATAATCAATTTCTCTAAAAATCTGATTTGGTCTGCAAAGTAAGCATTTTTTTTTGGATATTTCAAACTTAATTTTTTAATAATTTCAAGTGCCTTGGAATATCGATGCTGTTTGACGTATATTTTGGCCAATGTTTCGGTGAAACAGCTATCATCTTCATCTTCTTCATGATGCGTCTCGCTCTCTTCCTCTTCGGAGATAGCTTTATTTTCATCTGCCGGTTGCAAACGGATGGATGTTTCTTCTTCACTTCTTTCGATAAAGCCGTCAATCAATTCATGACCGCGAAGTTTGGGAGTTTCTTCCAGTTCCGGTGTATCGTCTTCTTGCAGCAAATAGGTGGTATAGTCCGTTGCATAGTCCAGGCTTGTCTGGGCTGAAACCTCTTCGGGCACGGTGGCCAGAAAAGCATCGATCAGGGAAAGCGTACGATCGAGGCTGGGCTCTTCCTCTAAAACTTCTGTTTCGGGAAGTGCGTTCTTTTTCCGAGGTTTCAAAATATATCGTTCACCCTCAATCAGATAAAACAGCTTCCGGCGATCAGCCACATGCAATATGGCTTTACGAAGCTCGGCACCGAAAGAGATATCGTGCAACAAATATAGATTTTTAAGATAAAGTAATCGCAGTGACTGAAAATAAGGATAGCGTGTGACAAGCGTTCGCAACTCGTACAAAGTATCTTTATTCAGCGTTTCCGGATGCTGAATCCATTGTTGTAAGTTAGCAGAAATCATTCTAATTACCAGTTTGCTACCGTTGCGTTAAATATTTGATCTGTAATCTCTTTGGTCATCTCCGCAATCAGTCCGTCCTGAACGGCTGTCAGCAACTCCCTCGAATCATAGACACGGAAGGCCGAGAACTGTTGCTCGAAGTCCTGTTCATGATTCGTATTGTTCACAAAACGAACATTCACTGTAATGGTCAGCTTGGTTTCAGAAGAGTATCCGTCGGCCGAAACAGCCTGGTTATACTGGTTATATCCGGTAATCTCTCCATCAATCTCAAGGTCGGCATTATTATTCACCAGTTTCAGACGGGTCTGACGAAGGAAAATGTCTTTCAGATCCTCGTTGAACTTAGTGCCTAACGGTGCATAAACATAGTCCGACTTAATAGGAAAGTCGGCAATAGAGATAGTCTTTACCTTATCGTAATTGATATTACCACCATTAAACTTATAAGAAACAGTACACGAAATTCCTACTACCAGTGTGAAAACCAGCAGTGAAATTCGCATTATCTTTTTATTCCAATCCATATTCTTTTATTTTTCGGTAAAGGGTACGCTCGGATATATTAAGATCCTTTGCCGCGCTTTTTCGCTTGCCATGATGCTTTTCAAGGGCTTTACGTATCATTTCTTTCTCGACTTCATCCAACGAAAGCGACTCTTCCACATACTCTTCGGTATCTTGTATGTCATCGTCATCGGGACAATTGGGCTTGACCGGATGAATGATGGCAGGCACTGAGGGTGTAGGGGTTACTACCGGAGCCGGCGTATAAAACGTACCGACATTGGAGGTTACCGCTCCGCGCTCGGACATGATTTCGTGTACAAGCTTTTTCAGTTCGGTCACATCTTGTCGCATGTCAAAAAGGACCTGATATAAGATTTCACGTTCACTTTCGAAGCTCTTCCCTGTCTTTACACCGAACAGGGCAGGCAATCGCTGCGTACTCTGGGCAGGCAGATAAGATTGCAAGATAGGGGCATTAATCTCACGATTGGTCTCAATTATAGAGATTTGCTCCGTGATATTCTTCAACTGACGCACATTACCCGGCCAGGAATAAGACAGCAAAACCCGTTTGGCATCTTCGGTCAGCTGTATGGCGGGCATACGATACTTCTCTGCAAAGTCACTTGCAAACTTACGGAACAGTAACAGCACATCTTCTCCACGCTCCCGCAAAGGAGGGATCTGGATGGGCACCGTATTGAGACGATAGTATAAATCCTCACGGAAACGTCCCTCTGCAATGGCCTGGGTCAAATTGACATTGGTAGCAGCCACAATGCGGACATCCGTTTTCTGTACTTTGGAGGAGCCTACTTTTATAAACTCCCCACTCTCGAGTACACGAAGCAAACGTGCCTGCGTGGGCAAAGGCAATTCTCCGACTTCATCCAGAAAAATAGTTCCGCCGTCGGCTTCACCAAAATAGCCCTTTCGCTCACCGATGGCTCCCGTAAAAGCCCCTTTTTCATGACCGAACAGTTCCGAATCGATGGTTCCTTCAGGAATAGCACCACAGTTGACAGCAATATACTGTCCATGCTTTCGGCGACTGTATTGGTGAATGATCTGAGGAAAACTTTCCTTACCGACACCACTCTCTCCGGTTATTAGCACGGACAAATCGGTAGGTGCCACCTGTATGGCAACATCTATCGCACGCGTCAAAGCTTCAGTGTTACCAATAATACCGAACCTTAGTTTTACCTGTTGTATTTCCGCTTTTGTCATATTCGCACTAAACTCCCTTCCTGATTAAATATCATCATCTACTGTATCGAGCTTCAGTTTATCACTGTCGTCTCGTTTTTCGTAATATTGTTTACGTAACGGATTGGCATGTGCTTCCTTCTCACGTTGGCGGTTACGGAATACGTCGATCGCTACATAAATAGCCTGACGGAATGAATCTTCGCAAGCAACGCCTTTTCCTGCAATATCATAGGCTGTGCCATGCGCGGGAGAAGTGCGTATCACCGGCAAACCCGCCGTGTAGTTCACACCTTCATCCATGGCCAATGCCTTGAAAGGAGCCAATCCCTGATCGTGATACATGGCCAGTACTCCGTCAAAATGGGTGAAATTGCCCGATCCCATAAATCCGTCAGCCGGATAAGGGCCATAGCACAAGATTCCCTTGGCAGCCATTTCCTGAATAGCAGGAGAAATGATTTCCTGTTCTTCCGTACCGAGCAATCCGTCGTCTCCGGCATGCGGATTCAGTGCCAACACTGCGATGCGCGGCGCACCAATCCCGAAATCCTGTTTCAACGACCGGTTGAATATGGCAAGTTTCTCCTGAATCAGTTCCTTGGTTATTGAAGAGGCTATCTCACGAACCGGAATATGTCCTGTTACCAAAGCTACCCGGAAATCCTCTTTCATCAGGATCATCAGTGATTTTGAACCATTCCCCAGACGTTGTTCGATATATTCCGTATGTCCGGGAAAAGCAAATCCTTCGGACTGAATCGTATGCTTATTGATAGGAGCCGTCACTATGACATCGATCAAGCCTTCCCTGAACTCCTCTATCGCCTTCTCAAGTGCTCCCAAAGCTGCTTTACCAGCTTCCGGATCGGGTTTTGAGAACTCTACTTTCACCTCGTCATCCGTACAGTTGACCACGCTCAGGCGATTGTGGGCAGCTTCTGCAGCGGTATTGACAATACTGAAGTTAGTAGGCAAATCGAGCGACTTGCGGTGATATGCAGCCACTTTCGGAGAGCCGTAAATGACCGGTGTACAGAGTTCCAACATGACGGGGTCGGCAAACGTTTTTAAAATGACTTCGTATCCTACCCCATTTATGTCTCCCTGAGTGATGCCAATTTTTATTTTGTTATCTTCCATTTTGTTATTTGTTAGTTTTCTCCTCCTGCTCTATGCCCATCGGAATCTGTTCCTGCGCCTTCTCGGTAGGAAGTTGCAAAGTATACAGAGATGCTTCCAATCGGCGCATCAGGTCACGTTTCATTTTATCGGGTGAGTAAATAAATACTTCTGTAGTGATAATACGGTGGCTGGCTTTATCCAGACGGGTGTGCGAAACAAACGGGCCACCCATGAAATCGCCCTTTATGCGCCACAGTCCGCGTGCTTCCATTGTGTAATCTCCATGAATATCAATCGGACGAACCTCTACGGTAGACGAATCAGTCGCCATGTACATACCCTCTTTGGCACCCGGAATATTAGCCTTCATCACTGAATCGCGCTTATGGATAAAGAACTCTTTCGTAAAGGTATCCTTATCTGTATACGGGTAAGAGTAGATTACAAAGTTCTGGTCTCCGGTAGCGGCATTAGTACCTGCCCAGAAAAAGTCTTCTCCTGTCTTCGAACTGCTCAGTTCGGCCGGAAGCCAGATATCACTGTTGAACATGCTACCTACTTTCGTTGAAATATAGTCATTATGATTTTTCTCCAGGAAAGAGATCTGACGGTTCATTTCGGCACGGGTAAAGAAGTCTATAATCGGCTGTTTGTTCTCTTCGACAAACTTCTCAAATGATGCCTCGTCCGGAGCCTGAATAGTCAAAATCATCTGGGGAGATGCATATACATCCTTGGCATACTTGAATTTAGGTTGGGTATAAATGTCCTGTATATCTACGATAATAATGTTGCGCACCAACTTCAGGATGGCATCAAAATCTTTGGGAGAAGTAGACATGATCCTGAACGAACGTTCCGATTGCGGAAGTCCGGGCACATCTGTATCAAGCACATTGTACAAAGCTCTACCGGCAGGACGCTCCCACACAGGCTTCTCAACCACAACGAGGACTTCATAAGCACGTCCGCTGGAAGTTGGAGTAAACACACTCTTCTTGCCGCTTTTACAAGAAAACAACACTACTGCTACAAGAGCCATACTGAGGTAAAACAGGTACTTTTTCATATGCATCAATTTTAATGTTTTCACAAATCTACGAAATGGTCGTATACTTTCATCCAATGTGCTGATAATTTATATTAATTCTTGTTACTCTCCTCCTGTTTAGCCGTCGATAACATCCCGCAAGCGGCAAAAATATCTTCTCCCCGGGAAGCTCGAATGGTAGTGAACAGTCCATGTGAGGTCAGGTAGTCACGAAATGACGTCATAGTCTCCATACCGGCACCCTCGAGGTCTACCCCAGGAATGGCATGAAACCGGATTAAGTTCACCCGGCAGTCAAGCCCACGCAGCAATTTCAACAGCTCCTTAGCATAAATCAGCGAATCATTGACGTCCTTAAAAACAATGTATTCAAACGAAAGTCTGCGCTGTTTACTAAAATCATAGTTTTTTAACAGATCGACCATTTCTTTAATCGAGAAAGCCCTTTCGGCCGGCATCAGCTCAGAACGTTGTGAAGGAAAAGGAGAATGCAGGCTGATAGCCAGATGACATTCGCTTTCTTCAATAAAGCGTTGAAGTCCTTTCCGCAATCCTACAGACGACAAAGTAATACGCTTGGGGCTCCATCCGTATCCATACGAAGCGGTCAGGATATGCAGTGCTTTTAATACTTCATCCAAATTATCGAGAGGCTCGCCCATCCCCATCATCACGACATTAGTCAACTTATCCCGCTCTGGCAATGCTGCGATTTGATTCAAGATCTGATTGGCTGTCAGACTTGCGGTAAATCCTTGTTTACCCGTCATGCAGAACTTACAGTTCATTTTACAGCCTACCTGAGAAGACACGCACAATGTCGCCCGATCCTCGTCCGGAATATACACCGCTTCAACAAAATGATTGTCACTCACCTGATAAAGATACTTCACCGTACCATCTACGGAACGCATCTCATCAACAGGCGCGGATATCCCCAAATCATACTCTCCCTTGAGCAACTCTCTATGCTTCAACGACAGATTGGTCATTTCATCAATAGAAGTCACTTTTTTATCGTATAACCAGGAAGCGATCTGTTTGGCTGCAAAAGCAGGCATCCCCAAATCTTTGGTGACAGATTGCAATTCGGTAAGGGTCATTCCTAAAAGCGGATATTTGGGCATATTTACTACAAATATTTATTTATTCATGCAAATGTAAGGAATAAAAGTCGATTTTAAAAAAGAGAAGGGACAAAAGTTAATGGGAAGAGGGAAAGAGATAGCAAAAAGAAAGGCTGTTCCGTGCGGAACAGCCTTTCGTATATTAAAGCGACGTTATCTAAAAAAACAAATCCGTTTTTAGAAGAACAGGTATCGCTTATCTTTTACGTCGCCTTTCAGATAAAGATCGTTCATAAAACGACTTGCCAGACGGGCATGCATGTTTTCCAATGTAGCCTCTTCTGATTGGGCATCGAATGTTTCGTTCAGCTTATCTTTGGCATATACCTGCAACACAAATACACCGCCATTACCCTTGATAGGAGCGCTCAACTTATTGATATCCGAAACCGAAGCGTATGCGCCTACCAGCGGCTCACTACTACGCAAAGCGGCTACATAAGCAGGCGCTGCAAATGTTACGTGTTTTACAGAATCACTTACTGCATTGGCCATCGATGTGTACTGGGCAATTGTAGTTGCATTGGCAGCCTTCATGTCGGCCATGATCTTCTCAGCTTTCTTATCACGAATGATTTCAGCTCTCAACTGATCCTGAACCTGGGCCAAAGGACGATAACCTTCTTCGATCACGCTAACCAGGCCAACAACCAACATGCGGTCGCTTTCGCCACATTCATATAAACCGGAAACTTCACCCGGTTTTGCAGCAAAGGCCCATTTCAGTGCTTCTTTAGTCCCTCTGATACCACCGATTCCGTGTTCTGAGCTATACAGATCATTTCTTTCGAGCAATTTATAGCCTGATTCTTCAGCATTGGCCGCAACCTTGTCTACTGTCGGGTTAGCTGCAATAAACTGGCTGAATTCATTATAAGCTTTATTATAAGTTTCTTTGCTGAACTCAACCGCACGCTTGATAACGGCAACTTTATATTTATCTTTCACAGCTTTCTTATCAGTCACCTGCAAAATGATATTGCCTTGTCCCAATGCTACGTTAGAGAGTTCGTTTACTCCCAGATTGTTGATAGTGCTGATAAATTTCAAGTTATCGCCATCAACCTGTGCATTTTCGTAGTTAGCAGACGAAATCCAGTTGGATTCACCTGTTTGTCCGTACTTCTTAGCCAAAGCTGCAAAGTCGGCTCCACCCTTAATAGCAGTATAGATGCTGTCAGCCAAAGCCTTTGTTTTAGCAGCGTCTTCTGTGTAAACCTGAATCTGACGGAACTGTACAGAATCGGCAGCAGCCACTTTAGACAACACCTTGAACGAATTGATAGTATTGTCGCCTGCATTGTAGTAAGGGCCATATACTTGTCCAATCGAAGCTGAATCCATGCGTGCAACTACATCTGACGGGAAAGCTTTCTTGGTATAGTACAAATCAACATACGGATATTCCGATCCGGTAGAACGGATGAAAGTAGTATAATCACCATTGGCAGTAGCCAGTTGGTTTGTATAATCAGTCACTTCTTGCTGGATAGCAGCTCTGTCTTCTGCACTGGCTGTCACCTGTACATCGATGTATTTGATGTTGCGTGTTTCAACATATTGTTTGAACTGTTCTTTCTTCTTGTTATAGAGATCTTTCAGTTCAGACTCTTTCACTGTGATAGTAGAGTCTACAATAGAAGAATAAGGAACAGCAGCCAACAGAACATCCGACTGGTTTACTCTTGCGTCGAATGCATCCTGTGCTTCAACCGGATTAGAGAAAAGAGCTTTAGTCACCAGTGCCTGGTATTTTTCCGCCAAACGGCTCTGGATCAGTGTCTTTTCTACAAATGACCAAAGTTTGTGCATTCCTTCATAGTATTCCACATATTGAGACGGCATCTTGGTCTTGTCCATTTTAGAGTAGTCAGCCAAGAATTTCTTCAACATATCTTTATCGAAAGCGCCCGTTTGAGGATTGCGGAACGGAGTCTGCTGCAGCAACGGATTCACACCTTCGTTAATGATTGATTGAATTTCAGCCTTCGAAACAGTAATACCGAGCTTCTTCGCTTCTTTTTCAATCAGTTTATTGTTCACATAGCTACGCCATACTTCGTCTTTCACCTGATTGGTCTGTTCATCATTCAATGAACTCATTCCGCTTGAGAACTTGATAACCTCGGTATATTCTTCTACCATGTTCTGGTAGTCCTGAGCAGAAAGAGTTTCTCCATTGACTTCGCCTACATCATGCGATTGGTGTGGCTGGAGAACTTTCCAGGCATCGCCCGCAATGAAAGCAAACAAAGCCAAACCAATAACGATCACCAACAGGGGTCCTTTGGATCTAATGTTTTGTAATGTTGCCATTTTGATTAATACGATTTATTTGTTATTATTATTTTCTTCATCTTTGGTTTTAGCGCACGAAGATACAAAAAATGCTAATATGCATCTATTTATTAGCTAAAAAATTACAGCTATCGATCATTATTCCATTACTTTCAGTCGGACAAGTTCGATTTTCGTTGCTGTAACCTTAATTATCTTAAACTGATATTTACCGACAGAGACCAATTCGTGCAATTTCGGAAAGCTCTGGTATTGATTCAAGATTAATCCTCCTACCGTTAGATAGTCATCGGATTCGGGAAGCTCCAAATTAAAAGTTTCGTTTACTTTTTCTATTTCCAAACGGGCCGAAAGCACGTATTCATGCTCACCGATCTGCTTACAAATATAGGAAGTGTTGTCGTGTTCGTCTTCGATGTCACCGAAAATTTCTTCAACAAGGTCTTCAAGGCTGACAATGCCCGAAGTTCCTCCAAATTCATCCACTACCACGGCAATGGTCTTTTTCTGTTGCATAAACAGCTTCATCAGTTTATGGGCCGCCATCGTTTCAGGCACAATGGGAACTTCTTTCACATGATCGCGCCAATCTTTCGGGCTACGAAACATTTCGGACGAATGAATGTATCCCACCACATTGTCTATATTACCATCATAGACAATTATTTTTGATATACCGGACTCAACAAACCGGCCTTTAAGTTCTTCAAGGGATGTATCCAGCGCAACAGCTACCACTTCTGTCCGTGGAACAATACAGTCGCGTATCTTGACCGCCGAGAAGTCGAGTGCATTCTGAAAGATTTTCACTTCCGTGTCCAGAGTTTCCTCACTTTCGGCATTGTCTATACTCGACTGGACAAAGTAATCCAGATCTACCTTACCAAAGGCTTTCGCAGAGGCTTCCTTATTCACTTTCATCCCAAACAGGCGAAGAAAGAGGTAAGAGACTCCCGACGAAAATTTAGATATAGGATAGAGAACAACATAACAGATGAAAAGAGGAACCGCACAGACATTCAGGGCCAGATTGGGATTGATCTTAAAAAGCGTTTTGGGCAGAAACTCTCCTGTCACCAAGATGATCAGTGTGGAGATCACGGTCTGTACCAATACCATTACAAAATGATTGGTGATCCATCCGGCCAGCAAATTGTCGCCGATAATCTGTGCCATCAATATACCATAGATAACCAGAGCGATGTTATTCCCGACCAACATGGTCGAAATAAAATCATTGGGATTCCGGAAGAATAGCGAAAGGATACGCGATGATACCCCTCCTTTCCGGTCCATTTCAAAACGAAGTTTGTCTACCGAAACAAAAGCAATCTCCATTCCCGAAAAGAAAGCAGAAAATGCCATCGTAATCAACAGGTAAATAATGATGCTCATAGTTAGTTTACAGAATCTGTTTTTGCCTTTTCGGCATCTTCATCGATATATACTATACCGGATATGTTATGAACAACCGGCTTCATAAACTGATCGTCTGACTCAAAGCCATATCCGGTCATAATCTGATCCGGTTTTTCCATCCGGACAAACTTATCGGTATACACTTTCTTGGTGGCTTCATTCCAATATAACAACTCGGTGGTCACATGATCGCCCTTCAGACTCTTAATATCTACATTTCCAATAAGTTTCCAAAGCCGGTCACGATCATAATAATAAGCCGTATCCGCCTTTATACTCGCATCTATATGAAAGAGTGAATCGAACTGTTCCAGATAAATGCCCTTCTCAAAAGCCCAATACGAGGGTTTCTTCTTATCAAAGATCAACCATTCTTCAGTGTTGACCCGGTAACGTGTGACACCGGAATCGGATATAAGGGTCGTTACCCCTCGTGTATCCATAACAGGCAGTGAATCCCGCTCGGTAATGGCATCGGCCATCGCCTTATTTCTCCCGCCACAGGAAGAAAATAAAAGAAGCATAACAATTGCCCCGAAGACAATTGTTATGCTCAAACTTTTATTTAATAAACTGTTACTTTGTTGTCGCAACATAGATTTATCTGATCGTTGTAGACTCTCCAATCCAACCACCGATAGTGATGCGGTCGCCGGCTTTGTAGCCCAACATAAACAAGTCTTTAGCCTGCGGAGTATAAGCGGAATATCTGCTGATCATTTTGTTAACTTCTTCTGTTACACTCGGATCTACAGATTTAGCTTTCTGCAATTTGTCGATAACAGCAAAATAAGTACACTTGTTCAAAGCCGATTCATCACTCCAGTTAGGACTCATAGCATACAAGTTGGCGATAAGGATATAAGGAGCACCATAGTTTTCATTGAAGCTGATTGCTTTCTGAGCATAAGATCTTGCCTGAGACAATTTCTTGGCAGTAGTCAAAACACTGGCAGCAGCATAAGCCTTTTCTGCTTTCTTTGCATTGTCTGTCTCAAGGTTGATCGCTTCGTCAAAGAACTTCACAGAACCATCGATATCCCCTTTCTTATAGGCCTGGTATGCACATCCGGTAGCAGCCTCAGCCGAAGGCTCAATCTTGTATACATAGAATGAAGCCTGCTGATAAGCGTCACTATCCGTACACTTCATCATCTTCATAATACTGATGACTTTCTTCAAATAATTCAAATCAGTCTGATTGGTTTCTACTTTAGGTCCATAGATACCTTGCAGTGATTCACAATCGGCAGTACCGCTGTTAATGAACAGAGCTACCAGATTATCTTTGATACCTCCGAAAGCTTTCTTCACACTCTCTTTGTCAGCAGCAGCTATAGCATCGTCTGCATATTCGGATGCAGCCAGATAGTCCTGAATAAACTGCTCTTTGTGAGCCGGATCTTCCTTCAGTTTATCGTGAGACATCTGCAAGAAATAGAACAATGTAGCAGCTGCAGACTCAGCTTTCGCAGCGTCCACCGATTTTTTCAACCAATCATAAGCTTGATTTACATCCACCTTCGGAGCAAATGCAATATAATCGACAGCTTTAATGCCCAGTGCTTCATCTTCCGACGATACTTTTACACCTTTTCCCAAGAATTCCTGAGTATACTTCATACGCAAATCGTGCGTATTCATCAACTCATCAAAATACTTTTTGTATTCTGCAGAGTTTCTGTCTTTGATCTGCCCCAGCAACCCTTTCAGAATTTTATAACCGTCTGTGAAGGTATAGAAACGAAGAGTCGGGCAGTTCTCCAAAACAGCTTTCCACGGAGTATAAGCATCTTTAAAGTTACCAGCTTTCACTGCTTCGTGAGAAATACTACTGTTCGAATTACAATTAGCGTCGTCCTGTGCTACCACAGTTGTTGCTCCCGCCGAAAGAAACAACACAGCCACAAGCGTTTTAATTTTCATTGTATCTAAATTTTAGTTGTTATATAATACCGTCTATTCTCTCTATTATTTAACTTTACGTTTGAAGAACCAGCCTTCATTGAACGTGATTCCAATGCTCAAACGCAATGTATTTTCATCTACCATACCGGCTTTCAGACCATGTACTTTAATATATTGAGCCGAAACGTTGATTAGCGAGCGTGAACCCGGAAGAGGTAATCCCAAACCGGCCGTTACTCCATACTCACGAGAGGCTCTCTCCCCTCCTATTTTATAATAAGGTTCCGAATAATATCCTCCGACGCGGTATTTGATATGCGCCAGATAACTACGCGAGAAACGACTCGGCATATACTCGGCACCCACTGAAATTTTCATCGCATCACAAAAAGCATTCGGCTGATTCATATAGGTCACGTCGCCCCACTTCTGCAAATTAAAATCAGCTCCCACGATCAGACGTTTGTCATACTCGTACGTAAGTCCCACCCCAAAGCTATTGGGCATTCCAAAGGTAGCCACCGTATCGACCGTATTCGTAGTGACGGCCTGCGTGCTGTTGGAGTTCGTAAGCGTCGATCTTTGTACATAAGCTTCGTTATGCAAATCTTTTTTAGGCGAGAACACTACACCTAATGTAACCGCATGCTTCCTACCCAGCTGCTGTGTGTATTGCGCGCCGAAGTCCAGCTTATAATCGCGCACGGACAAATAGTCTACATGCTGAAAAGCGAAAGCGTTGTCATTATAAGGAAAAGTAATACGCGCCTGACGCGTGATCTCCCCCCAGAAGTACGATACGTTGGCACCGACTGAAAGGTTTTTCAGCACCTTTACTCCCAGACCTACGTAAAGCTGATGCAAGCCTCCGTCTCCGGCAAATGAAGTGACGCTCCGCGCTTCTTCCGACGCAACGTCGTTGTTCGCCTTGGCCATATTATAGCCTACACTCGAGTAGGGCAGCAGACCGATACTCATGGCCACGCGCTGGTGTAGACGAAACTGCATCGCTATGTAGTCAAAACTTGAATTTTTCGCATTCAACTTGGTGCCTTCACTACTAAAGTTTGTATTTTGCATCGAAAACCCTCCGTCAAAAAGAAAGGTCAACGAATCAATAGCCGTATAAGAAGCAGGATTCAACGGATTGATATGTGATCCATCGCGCAATCCGTAAGCGATCCCTCCCATTGCTTTACTGTTTGCAAATGACTGATCAGCCAACTGACCATAGCCATATCGTGTATAAGGAGAGTTTGTATTATTTTGAGCGATTGCCACTCCGGGTAATAATATCGTGAGCAGAAGCGCACAAAGTGTCTGTTTATATCCTACCATTATTATAGTTTAATATTCTATTTAATCCTTTCAACACTAAAAATCTATCTGCAAAGATGACACTTTTTAATTTCGTATCAAAAGAAAAATCATCTCCGCCCGTTAAAAAAACCAAAAGTTCAGGATATTTATGCTTCATAGCCGTAATATACCCTGTAATTTCGTATTCTATCCCTTTCTTTACACCTGCACGAATAGCAGTTTCAGTATCTTTTCCCATATCCGGCATGCGTCCTTCGGCATGAACCAACGGCAAACGTCCGGTAAATTGATGGAGTGCTTTCAGCCGCATCCAGAGTCCGGGCGAAATATTGCCCCCATGATACTGTCCCAAAGAATCAACAAATTCGTAAGTGATGCAAGTACCCGCATCAATCACCAAAATGTCTTTACCAGGGAACTGATCATGGGCCGCCACCACGGCAGCCATCCGGTCATAACCGAGAGTTTCGGGGGTTTCATACAAATTTATTACCGGAAGCGGCGTATGGCTGTCTAACCATAAGACGGGGACAGGAAGCTTGTTCAACTGAGCCAGCACACACTCGTTTAAGTCTATAACCGTAGCAACAATTGCTTTCCGAACATCATACTTATTACAAACAGCCTCCAAGGAATCCAGAGACTGATTAGAGTCGTAAACAACTTCTACCATAGAAGTCCGGTCGAAAAGCGCTACTTTGGCTACTGTATTTCCAATATCGATAATTAAGTTCACTTTCTCTCTGTTTGAGGGCGCAAAGATAAGAGATAAAATTTATTCAAATACCGAAATAGCGAATAAAAAAGCAGCGGCATAGAGAGAAAAATAAAAAAAACGTCCCGACAGCCGATTCGGTAAAACTACTTTCCTCTCCCAAAATCTTCGCTGGAAAAGTGCGGAAAAGAGAGCCGGAAGGCATAAACAAAGACAAGCAGAAAATCCAAAAACCAGCAACGAGTTTTCATTACTGATTAATAAGCATATAGAGACAAAAAAACAGAATATCCCCCAATAGCCTACAATACAAAACAAAACAGAATATAACAAGAAGAATGGACGGAAGCTCAAAAAACTGTTGCTGCCGCTGACGACAGTCTCCCCAAAACGCACCCCGAGGAAACGCGTCACGAACAAATCGAAGTCCGGCTATTCACAAACCGCAGCCCGGCAGCCGAAGGCCTGCAGCCCGACGCTCGGGGAAGCACAGCCCTGCGCTCAGGAACAAATTGCCCCGCGATTGACGAAAAGAGACAAATAAATTCATTGAACCAGCCATTTTATTCCCACAAAAGCAGTATCTTTGCCACATGAACTCAAAGTTGCGACATTTACTCCTGATTGTTTTTTCAATCTTCCCGATTCTGACATGGGGAACGGAAAGTCTGTCCACCGCTGATTCCATCCGGATCAGCCTGTTGACATGCGCTCCGGGTGAAGAAATCTATTCGCTCTTCGGGCACACGGCTATCCGTTACGAAGAACCGGCACGAGGCATCGACCGGGTATACAATTATGGCTTGTTCAGTTTCAACACCCCCAACTTCATCCTGCGTTTCGCACTCGGCAAGACCGATTATCAATTGGGGGTGGAAGATTACCGCCGTTTTGCCGCCGAATACGAATACTTCGGACGTAGTGTATGGCAGCAGACGCTCAATCTGACAGCCGAAGAACAACGACAGCTAATCACCCTTCTGGAAAAAAATTACCGCCCGGAAAACCGGATATACCGCTATAACTTTTTCTACGACAACTGCGCTACCCGTCCACGGGACAAGGTGGAAGAGAGTCTGCAAAAAAGCGGTAGCCAACTGCTCTTCAGCAATGCACACACCGAAAATGGCGAAACGAAATCTTATCGGGATATTGTCCATCAATACACGAAAGGACATCCTTGGGCACAATTCGGAATCGATTTCTGCATAGGCAGCCAAGCCGACCACCCCATCAACGATAGACAAATGATGTTCGCTCCGTTTTATCTGATGGATGCTTTTGCCGGAGCACGCATAGCCAACACTTCAGACAACAAAGCACTGGTGGCTTCCACCAAAAAAATTATTGACTGTGAACCGGATGTATCCGACTCCGCAGAAAATGATATCTGGAATATGCTAACCCCCATCCGATTGTCCCTTCTTGTGTTTATCGCAATCGGAATGGCTACCGTCTATGGTCTACGCAAGAAAAAGAGTCTTTGGGGACTGGATATCGCAGTGTTTGCGGCAGCGGGTATCGCAGGATGCATCATCGCTTTCCTTGCTCTTTTCTCCGAACACCCCACGGTAGGCTCCAATTACTTGCTGTTTGTCTTCCATCCGGGGCATCTGCTCTGCCTCCCTTTCTTTATAAACGATGAACGAAAGCGACGCAAAAGCAGGTATCATCTGCTGAACTGCACAGTTTTAACACTTTTTATAGTGCTTTTTCCGGTAATACCACAAAATTTCGACTTAGCAGTATTACCTTTGGCACTCTGTTTGCTGATACGTTCTGCAAGCAATCTTATTCTGACATACAAAAAAGCTAAATGAAAGGACTATTAACCTCCATACTGACCGTACTTACCTTTACCGGACTGCAAGCCCAGCCACTTCCATCTACCCCGAAATTAGTGGTAGGTCTCACCATAGACCAGTTACGTACGGACTATCTCGAAGCTTTTTCAACACTGTATGGCGACAGGGGATTCAGAAGGCTCTGGAAAGAAGGACGTGTGTTCCGGAATGCCGAATATACTTTCAGCGGCACGGACCGCGCATCAGCCATAGCCGCTATTTATACAGGCACCACTCCTTCGGTCAACGGCATTATCGGCAAACGATGGATGGATGTATCGACACTGCGTACTGTGAGTTGTGTCGACGACCCCGCTTTCATGGGCAATTATACAAACGAAAGCTCTTCGCCTTCCCATCTCCTGACCTCTACGATAGCCGATGAACTGAAGATAGCCACCCGTAACGAGGGATTGGTATATGCCATCGCTCCATTCCGCGACGCTGCCATTCTTGCAGCAGGACATGCCGGAAATGGCGCATTCTGGCTCAACAACACAACCGGAAAATGGTGTGGAACGACCTATTATAGCGAGTTTCCATGGTGGGTAAGCCAGTATAACGACCGGAATGCCATCGACTTCCGCATTGCTGATATGACATGGACTCCTGTCCATCCGGTACAAAGCTACAGTTTCCTTCCCGAATGGAGAGATGCTGCTTTTAAATACAAATTTGACGACGATCGTGTCAATAAATACAAACGACTGATTACAAGCCCTTTTATCAACGATGAAATCAATACGCTGACAGAAGAACTGCTGGATAAGAGCACAATGGGCAAAGATCATGTCCCCGACATGCTGGCACTGACCTACTATGCAGGCAACTACGCCCATAAGAGCGTACAGGAATGTGCCATGGAGATGCAGGATACATACGTACGACTCGATCGGAGCATTGCCTCTTTACTGGACATCATTGACAAGAAAGTGGGTCTGCAGAATGTTGTTTTCTTTATTACCTCCACCGGATATACCGATACCGAATCACCCGACCTGGGACTCTACCGGGTTCCGACCGGCGAATTTCACCTGAACCGCTGCGCAGCCTTGCTGAACATGTATCTGATGGCTACCTACGGGCAGGGACAGTATGTGGAAGCATACTACGATCAGCAGATTTATCTGAATCACAAACTGATCGAAGAAAAACAACTGAATCTGGCGGATATACAGGAAAAAGCCGCCGAATTTCTGATCCAGTTCAGCGGAGTGAATGAAGTATACTCCGGCAAACGCCTGTTATTGGGGTCCTGGACACCGGACATCTCGATGATACGCAACAGTTTCCACCGTAAACGCTCGGGCGACCTGCTGATTGACGTATTGCCGGGCTGGAGTATCGTCAACGAAAATACATCCGACCATAAGGTGGTGCGGAAAGCGCATATTCCGTCTCCCCTTATTTTTATGGGCAGCGGCGTAAAACCAGCCGTAATCAACACGCCCGTAACCATTGACCACATAGCTCCCACCGTAGCTCACATATTGAGAATACGATCTCCCAATGCCTGTTCGGCAACTCCGATTACCGACATCCGGTAATACTTTCCGCACAAAAAACAAGGTGCAAAGCGCAAATAAATCAGCATTTTAATGTAACTTTGCGCAGTTAAATCAATTTAGTAAATAATAAACATAAATAATAGATAATGGGATTTAATGAATTTTTAAGCTCGATTTTCGGAAACAAATCCACACGAGACATGAAAGAAATCCAACCCTGGGTAGACAAGATCAAAGCCGCTTACCCGGAGGTTGCTAAGCTTGACAATGACGGCCTCCGTGCAAAAACAGAGGAACTTAAAGAATACATCCGTAACTCGGCAAGTAAAGAACGCGCCAAGGCCGATGAACTCAGAGCCGGCATCGAAAATGTAGAGCTGGAAGACCGCGAAGAGGTATTTGCTCAGATCGACAAAATCGAAAAAGAAATATTGGAAATATATGAAAAAGCACTCGATGAAGTATTACCGGTTGCTTTCTCTATTGTAAAAGAATCGGCCAAGCGTTTCTCTGAAAACGAAGAAATAGTGGTGACGGCCACTGACTTTGACCGCACATTGGCAGCAACCAAGGACTTTGTCCGCATCGAAGGTGACAAAGCCATCTGGCAAAACCATTGGAACGCCGGCGGCAACGACACGGTGTGGAACATGGTTCACTATGACGTACAGTTGTTCGGTGGCGTGGTACTGCACAAAGGTAAAATTGCCGAAATGGCAACAGGTGAAGGTAAAACCTTGGTGGCTACCCTCCCCGTATTCCTGAATGCACTGACCGGAAACGGCGTACACGTAGTAACCGTGAACGACTACCTGGCAAAACGTGACTCCGAATGGATGGGACCGCTTTACATGTTCCACGGACTCAGCGTAGACTGCATCGACCGTCATCAGCCTAATTCCGACGCACGCCGCCAGGCCTATCTGGCAGATATCACATTCGGAACGAACAATGAATTCGGTTTCGACTACTTGCGTGATAACATGGCCATCAGCCCGAAGGACCTGGTACAGCGCCAGCACAATTATGCTATCGTCGACGAGGTGGACTCAGTATTGATCGATGATGCCCGTACTCCGTTGATTATCTCCGGTCCGGTGCCTAAAGGCGAAGACCAACTTTTTGATCAACTCCGCCCATTGGTAGAGCGACTCGTGGAAGCACAAAAAGTATTAGCAACCAAATACCTCTCAGAAGCCAAGAAACTTATCAACTCGGACGATAAGAAAGAGGTGGAAGAAGGATTCCTTGCGTTGTTCCGCAGCCACAAGGCACTGCCTAAAAACAAGGCGTTGATTAAATTCCTCAGTGAACAGGGTATCAAAGCCGGTATGCTGAAGACGGAAGAGGTCTATATGGAACAAAACAACAAGCGCATGCACGAAGCAACAGATCCATTGTACTTCGTTATTGATGAAAAGCTGAACAGCGTAGACCTGACAGACAAAGGTGTCGATCTGATCACAGGCAACTCGGAAGATCCGACTCTATTCGTTTTGCCGGACATTGCCGCCCAACTTTCCGAACTGGAAAATGAACATGGATTGAGCGACGAACAAAAGCTTGAAAAGAAAGATGCCTTATTGACCAATTATGCCATCAAGTCAGAACGCGTACACACCATCAACCAGTTGTTGAAGGCATATACCATGTTTGAGAAAGACGATGAATATGTAGTGATCGACGGACAAGTGAAAATTGTTGACGAGCAGACAGGACGTATCATGGAAGGCCGCCGTTACTCGGACGGACTGCACCAGGCCATCGAAGCCAAAGAAGGTGTGAAAGTGGAAGCTGCCACACAGACATTTGCTACCATCACGCTGCAGAACTACTTCCGCATGTACCACAAACTCTCGGGTATGACCGGTACGGCCGAAACAGAAGCCGGTGAGTTGTGGGACATCTACAAACTGGATGTAGTAGTGATTCCGACCAACCGCCCGATAGCCCGTAAGGATATGAACGACCGCGTTTACAAGACGAAACGTGAAAAATATAAAGCCGTAATCGAAGAGATTGAACAGTTGGTTCAAGCAGGACGCCCGGTATTGGTGGGTACTACTTCGGTAGAAATTTCCGAGATGCTGAGCAAAATGCTGACAATGCGCAAGATCGAACACAACGTACTGAATGCGAAACTGCACCAGAAGGAAGCAGACATTGTTGCCAAGGCCGGTTTGAGCGGTACAGTTACTATTGCTACCAACATGGCGGGCCGTGGAACGGACATCAAGCTGAGCCCTGAAGTAAAAGCGGCAGGCGGTTTGGCAATCATCGGTACCGAACGTCACGAGTCACGTCGTGTAGACCGTCAGTTGCGTGGCCGTGCAGGACGTCAGGGTGACCCGGGTTCATCTGTATTCTTCGTTTCACTGGAAGATGACCTGATGCGTCTCTTCTCTTCTGACCGCATCGCCAGCGTGATGGATAAACTGGGATTCCAGGAAGGTGAAATGATCGAACATAAAATGATTTCAAACTCTATCGAACGTGCACAGAAGAAAGTAGAAGAAAACAACTTCGGTATCCGTAAACGTCTGTTGGAATATGACGATGTGATGAACAAACAGCGTACGGTGGTTTACACCAAACGCCGCCACGCCCTTATGGGTGAGCGTATCGGAATGGATATCGTCAATATGATCTGGGACCGTTGCGCGGCCGCAATCGAAAACAATGCAGACTACGAAGAATGTAAACTGGACTTGCTCCAAACACTCGCAATGGAGGCTCCTTTCACAGAAGAGGAGTTCCGCAACGAGAAAAAGGACAAGCTGGCAGACAAAACATTCGATGTGGCAATGGCTAACTTCAAGCGCAAGACAGAACGTCTGGCACAAATAGCCAACCCTGTCATCAAACAGGTGTACGAAAATCAAGGGCACATGTACGAAAACATCCTGATTCCGATTACAGACGGAAAACGCATGTACAACATCTCTTGTAACCTGAAAGCGGCTTACGAAAGTGAATCGAAAGAAGTAGTGAAATCATTTGAAAAATCAATTCTTCTTCATGTCATTGACGAATCCTGGAAAGAAAATTTACGCGAACTGGATGAACTGAAACACTCGGTGCAGAACGCAAGTTATGAACAGAAAGACCCGCTGTTGATCTACAAACTGGAATCTGTAACTCTGTTTGACAACATGGTAAACAAGATCAATAACCAGACAGTGTCTATCCTGATGCGCGGTCAGATTCCCGTAGCCGAGCCTACAGAGGAACAGCAAGAAGCAGCCAGACGCGTAGAAGTACGTCAGGCAGCTCCTGAGCAACGCCAGGACATGAGCAAATATCGCGAACAAAAACAAGACCTGAATGATCCGAATCAGCAGGCCGCTGCCCAGCAGGATACTCGCGAAGCCGTAAAACGCGAACCGATCCGCGCTGAAAAGACAGTGGGGCGCAATGATCCTTGTCCGTGCGGAAGTGGAAAGAAGTACAAAAACTGCCACGGACGGAACAGTTAAGTAACAAAGAACTTACAACTCCTTAATAAAAGCCTCGAACGGTTAAAAACTGTTCGAGGCTTTTCTATATTCAACCAAAATCGTATTTTTGTTCTTTTAGAAAAGTAAAAAAACAGGCTATGACAAAATATCCGTATATACTGTTCGTATTGCTCCTCGCGTCTTTCAGTTCCTGCCAGACTGTTGAGCAACTTTCCATCGATTATATGCTCCCCGCAGAGATCAGTTTTCCTAACGAACTGAAACGAGTGGCAGTCGTAAACAATGTGAGCGACACTCCGGATAACACCTTACCACCCAAGGATAATACAATAAAAAATAAGAATGAACTCAGCCGTGCAGTAGCCTATCACGAGGGACAACCCGCACTCACTACCGAAGCATTGGCCAAAGCTATTGCCGAACAGAACTATTTCAATGAAGTCGTAATCTGCGATTCGGCCCTGCGTGCACGTGATTTCACACCCCGTGAATCGACTCTCAGCCAAGAGGAAGTTCAGACCTTGGCACAGTTTCTGGACGTGGATTGCATCATCTCACTGGAAAACCTGCAGATGAAATCGACACGGGTTCTCAGTTACATCCCCGAATGGAACACTTATTACGGCACATTGGATACGAAGGTTTACCCAACGCTGAAAATCTATCTGCCGGGACGAAAAAGCCCGATGGTAACCATCAATACCCATGACAGTATTTTTTGGGAAGAATATGGAAATACCGAAGGGTTTGTCCGCTCACGCCTGCCGGATGAAAGACAAATGATACGCGAAGCTTCTGAATTTGCCGGTTCCGTGCCGGTAAACAGAATATTACCTTATTGGAAAACGGCCAATCGATATTATTTCATCAATGGCTCTGTAGCTATGCGCGATGCTGCCGTTTATGTGAAAGAAAACGAATGGGAAAAAGCATCCAAACTGTGGGAACAGGCTTTTAAAGCAGCCAAGAACGACAAAAAGAAAATGCGTGCAGCCTTCAACCTGGCTCTATATTACGAGATGAAAGACAGTGTGGAAGAAGCACACAAATGGGCTGTCACTGCACAGGAACTGGCCCGTAAAATAGACAAAATCGACACGTTGAAGAGAAACGATATAGACTTGAGCGAAATCCCCAACTACTACCTGACCAGCCTTTATGTGAATGAATTAAAGGAAAGGAGCAACGGATTGGGCAAATTAAAAGGCCAAATGAGTAGATTTAATGAGGATTTTTAAAGAAATCATGCAAGGGTTCTTATTTTTTTTATACCTTTGAGCTAAATAAAAAGAGCTAAAAGATATGAAACTTAGTCAGCAATCACAAGCCATTATCGAATCTGCGATTCAAAAAGCAATCAACAAATATACCTGTGGATGCGAACAGACCATCGTCACAGATATCCATATTCAACCGAATCAGAATTCCGGTGAACTCTTTATCTATGACGATGAAGATGAAGAACTATCCAGTGTAACCATCGATGAATGGACAGCCTACGAAGGGGACGACTTTTACGAAGATGCTGAAAGAATTTTCCGTACCGTGCTTTGCCGCATGAAAGAGAACGGGAGCTTCGATAAGTTAACCATCCTCAAACCCTACTCCTTTGTGTTGGTAGACGAAGACAAAGAGACGATCTCAGAGCTTCTGCTCGTAGATGACGACACACTGTTGGTGAACGATGAACTATTGAAGGGACTGGACAAAGAATTGGACGACTTCCTGAAAGACCTGTTGGAGAAATAATCCTCTTTTTTTCATTATATAGTAAAAGAGGCCATCCGAATGATTCGGATAGCCTCTTTTTGATATACAGTTTGTATAATCAAAATCTCGTCACTTTGTCGGAGTGAGCTTTCAGATACTCAAAACGATTGATCAGTTCACCCAACTTTTTAGGATACTTCTCGGCCAGATTCTTTTGTTGACCGATGTCCGACTTCAAATTATACAACTTATAACCGTAACCCAAACCGATAAAGTCACCATCTTCTTTGCTATAAGGATTGTAATATGGAGGAATCAACGCCCAATCTCCCTGACGATAGGCATAATTGAACATTCCCTCAATAACCAACTCTTTACGCCCTTTTTTACTCTTGCCCAGAAAAGCATCGAGTGTGTTTTCGCTATCTACCTTGTCCGGATAAGTCTGTCCCAAAAGAGAAGCAAACGAGGCCAATAGGTCCATCTGACAGACAAATACATCTGACACCTGAGGTTTCACCTTTGCAGGCCAACGAAGCATGAACGGTATACGGGTACCTCCGTCGAACATACTTGTTTTACCCCCTCTCAACGGACCGGCTATTTTGTGATCACCCACCAACTCTACCGCATCATCTTGATAACCATCATCGAGCACCGGACCATTGTCACTCGTCAGGATCACAATGGTATTCTCCGCCAATCCCAACTTATCCAACTCTTTCAGGAACTGATCAACACACCAGTCTGCCTCCAGAATCACATCACCACGGGGCCCCATGCCTGACTTTCCTACAAAACGTTCGTTGGGAACACGAGGTACATGCGGTTGGTGAAGTCCGTAATAAAGGAAGAAGGGCTTGTCTTTATTGTCATCTACAAACTGCCTGGCCTTGTCCAGGAATAATCCTGCCATTTCTTCATCTTTCCATTGTGCAGCCTTCCCGCCTTTCTGGAAACCAATGCGGGGAACTCCATTCACAATAGAGCCTGCATGTCCCACACTGGGATGCATGCGCAGCAATTCGGGGTTCTCTTTACCGGTAGGTTCGCCGGGGAAGTTTTTCCGGTAATCCACATAAAGAGGGTCATTCGGATCCAATCCGACGACTCTTCCATTTTCCAGAAAGACGCAAGGAACACGATCATTGGTTGCTGCCTGAATAAACGAATAGTCGTAACCGATCTCAGCGGCTCCGGGATGCACCTCCTTATTCCAGTCCACATGCCCATCTCCTAGGCCGATGTGCCATTTACCGACAGAACCGGTAGTATATCCCGCCTGCTTCATAAGTTTAGGCAACGTTATTTTTTGAGTATCGATAATCAATGCGGCGTTACCCGGTAAGATTTTAGCGTCCACATTGCTCCAGGGATATTTCCCGGTCATCACCGAATAGCGGCTGGGGGTAGATGTGGCCGCAGTACAAAATCCCTGCGTAAACCGAATACCTTCGTTGGCTATACGATCCATACCCGGAGTTTGAATCCGATGTGCGCCATAACAACTTAAATCTCCGTATCCCAAGTCATCGGCGACAATCAGGATGATGTTGGGTTGTTTCTCTGTTTGTTCCTGGGCAGGCTGAGGTGCGGCCAAGGCACTTACCGGCAAAGACACCCCTGCCACTAATCCCAATGTGCAGTTCAGCAATTTCATTCGTTCGTTTGTCATATCAATTTTGTTTATGAGTAATTTCCAATAAGGTCTGTCAGATCCGGATACAAAGATAGCCAACAATCTTATTCAGATACGAAAATAGTGAGATTAAATCGAAATGATATCCCTTAAAAAACGAGAGTGTGCCTCACGAGACACACCCTCTTCAATACCTCAGCGGCTATTTTGTTTAGGGCTTCAAGTTTTTCATCCGGACATGTCTCAATATATTCTGGAGTTCAAAAACCAGATCCGGATGGAGAGAAGCTACATTCTTCTGTTCTGCCACATCGTCTACCACGTGATATAACTGCGGTGTACTCAGATTTCCGGTTTCTATCTTCGGTCCCCAGGTAATCATGGCCGGTCCGTCATTGGGCTCAATGTACTTCCAGTCCTTGGTGCGGACTGATAATGTATGATTGGAAGCCTGCTCTATAACCCAGGATCGGTCGGACTGGTTTTTGCCCAACCAAGTATCGAGGTAGTTAAAGCTATCGGGTGCCGCTCCCTTCGGCAGCCCGGCTCCTACCAATGAAGCCAAAGAGGCAAACCAGTCGATCTGCGAGACCAAAGCGTTGGAAACCTGTGATGAAGCAGCTCCCTTCGGCCATCTTACAATGGCAGGAATACGAGTTCCCCCTTCAAAAGCACTGTACTTATTACCACGCAACGGTCCTGCGGGACTATGACCGTTCAGCAATTCTTCCGCACGATCCTGATAGCCGTCATCGACAACCGGACCATTGTCACTGGACAGAATAATTAGCGTATTTTCTGACAGTCCCAGTTTATCAAGGGTTTCCATGATCTGGCCTACACTCCAGTCGAACTGCACGATGGCATCTCCACGCAATCCCATCGGGTTCTTTCCACGAAAACGGTCGTGCGGGAAACGGGGAACATGTACATCGTTTGTAGCAAAATACATAAAGAAAGGTTCGTCTTTATGCTCACGGATAAAGCCGATGGCATGTGAAGTGATTGAATCGGCAATATTTTCATCTTTCCACAAAGCCTTGCCGCCCCCTTTCATATATCCGATACGGCCGATACCATTGACGATGGCCATGTCGTGTCCATGGCTCGATTTCAGATTGAACAGCAATTCCGGGTGATCTTTTCCCAACGGTTCCCCCTCGATCGGCTTACGATAGCTGACTTCAATCGGAGCAGAAGGGTCATAATTGGCCACTTTACCATTTTCTATAAAGACACACGGAACACGATCGGCTGTTGCAGCCATTATATAAGAATAATCAAAACCTATATCTCCTAAAGCAGTCGGCAGAGGAGCATTCCAATCCTGTTCTCCATCCTTATCGCCCAACCCCAAATGCCATTTGCCGATGGCCGCCGTAGCGTAACCGGCATTCTTAAACATATCAGCCATCGTATAGCGTTCGGGACGGATAATCATCCCTGCATTGCCTGCTGCAATATCAGTGCCCGGACGACGCCAGGCATATTCTCCGGTAAGCATAGAGTAACGCGAAGGAGTACTGGTAGCAGCCGTAGCATGCGCATTGTTAAAGCGAATACCTTCAGCTGCCAAACGGTTTACATTCGGAGTCTGCACATTCTTTGCACCATAACACTCCAAGTCGCCATAACCGAGGTCGTCGGCATAGATAAACACGACATTAGGAAGTTGCCGGTCATTGATTTTTTGCTTGGCTTTTCCTCCCTTCTGACCGGTAGCAGCCATCAGGCATGCTACCGGAGAGAGACAAGCCAATAATACATATTGTCTCATTTTTTTAACTATTAAATTAGTCACGTAAATTCGGGTTAATATTTTGCTCGGACTGAGGGATCGGCCATGTATAATCCGTCGGATTACGGAAAGCACGTTTGCCCACATACCAGCGGTAGTTTCCTGTCGGGTCAACCTCTTTGGTCGTAGTCGCATACTGAGTCGAACCCGGGTAAGGCGCACCCCAAATTTTCAGGGACAATACTTCGTGTGCAATTCCCCATCTCATGATATCCCAGTAACGGATACCTTCCATAGCCAACTCGATGCGGCGTTCGTGACGCACGATCTCACGAAGTTTCGCAGGAGTTACCTCGGTTACCGGAGGCATGTTCACACTTGCACGTCCTCTCACTGCATTGATAGTCTCGTCCAATATTCCCTGAGTGATCGTTTGATTATCTTCAACCAGGCATTCCAGATAGCCCAACAACACTTCGGCATAACGAATAACCGGAGTCAGTCCGTTTGCGCTCTGTACATCGTTTATAGGTGTCGATTCTTCAAAATATTTCCTCATCATAAAGCCGGTTCTGGAAGCCTCGCTCGTATAATCGAGCTTCTCCTTCTTGGCTGCACTGTAGTCAGGACTCATCTTATACTCTGTACCCATAAAGATGGCGCCGTTATAGTAAATTGTATAATCCAGACGCGGATCGCGATCCTTTCCTAAATTAGACGGGTCATATCTCGGATCATCATAGCTGAAAGGAGTTCCATCCTTAAATTCATACGATTCGTATAAATCAGCAGCCGGATTGACCAGGCTCCATCCCCCGTCTTTAGCAGAAAGTGCATGCTGCGGCAGACCGGTACCCAGATAGTTTTCCAAATACTGGATGTAGAAAATATTCTCCTTGTTCGAAGTTCCGGTAGAAGGATAAAACAGCTCCTGATAGTTGGCGTTTATCGCATTATCTCCCAATTCCATAATATCGTGGAAAGCCTTTGCTCCACTTTTCCAGTCTTTCTGCAACATGCAGGTACGTCCGAGAAAAGCAAGAGCCGCCTGCTTACAAGCACGTCCGGCTTCTCCCGCCGGAATGGCGGAGAAACGGGGCAAATCGGCCGCAGCTGCTGTAAATTCGGTTACACACCATTTCAGGATATCGGCCTGTGAGGTCTTTGTCACATTGTTGGCTTCTTCACCCGTCAGCACATTCTCTACCAAAGGAACATTTTTGAAATAGCTGGCAAGGTAAAAATACTGTGTCGCACGCAGGAAACGGGCTTCCGCAATCATCCGTGTTTTCTTTTCCGATTCCGAGCTATTCTGGATACCGACCAAGAAACGGTTACAATAACCGATCCGCTTATAAGACGTCTCCCAATACCTTTTAATAAAAGCATTGTCCGCAGTCAGGTTTCCACTCGAAATCTTAAAGAAAGGATTGTTCTCGCCCCGACGGTCAAAAGCGTTATCCGAAAGATGCTCCATCATAATCATTCCGTGATAGGACCACCAATCCGAAGGGTTATACTCTACGCCGTCTGTCAGGCTTCCTCTATACAGAGAAGTCAATGCCAGTTCCGCATTCGATTCGCTATTCCAAAAAGTCTCTTCGGACAAGTCTGTCAGTGGATAGCGCTCTAAATCACAAGCTTGAAACAGTCCTGCCGCCAATGCCAATGCTACTATATATTTTAAACTCTTCATCTTACATCAAAATTTTAAGGTTAAACCAAATGTATAAGTTGACAGAATAGGATAATAACTACCGTCTGTATTAATTTCCGGATCCCAGCCTTTACGATATCCGCTGATGGAGAATGGATTATCAAGTGATATATAAAAACGAAGGTTGGAAGAACCGAACTTCTGAGTTATACGTTTGGGCAATGTATATCCTAACTGGATATTTCTCACTTTGAGATAAGAGGCATCCAAAATCCAGAAGTCAGAGCCCAGCGTATTGTTGCTACCTGCATTCGACATCACTTCGAGACGAGGATATTTAGGATATCGGTTCGACTGATTATTCGTCCAGGTTTCTTCTGCCTGCCATTTCTGAATATTGCCTTCCTGGAAGAAAGCATAACCGGCATAATTGGTCAACTGGCCTTTTACCTTGGCCACTCCCTGAAGCAATATATTGAAATCAAATCCCTTATACTCCGCACCCAGTCCTAAGCCAAACGTATACTGAGGTATCTTTGATCCTAAATAAGTTTTATCGGATTCGTCCACCTTTCCGTCACCGGAGATGTCCACATAGCGTAAATCACCGGCTTTGGAGTTAGGAGCAATCTTGCTCTGATCGTGCCATTCTTTTACTTCGTCATCGGTCAGGAATACGCCATCCGTCTTATAGCCATAAAACATATTCATCGGATAACCCAGGAACAGGTCGCTACCGTTACCTATCATTCCGCTTTTCTGTTCCACATCTCCTACACCCAGGCTGATCACCTTGTTTTTAATTATCGAGAAGTTTCCATTCACATGATAACTAAACTCACCAATCTTGTTCTGATGACCGATCTCAAACTCCCATCCTTTGTTCTCAAGGCTTCCTGTATTGACCTGCGAAAGTCCCAGACCAAAGATAGAAGAGTAACTTGCACTCGGTTTATAGAGAATATCTGTCGTTTTACGATAGAAGTAAGCAGCGTTGAATGTCAATTTATTGTTCCAGAAAGCTGTTTCAATACCGACATCGGTGGTACGGGTCTTTTCCCATTTCAGTGTAGGATCGACATAAGTGGTCACTGCGGCTCCTTGTGTATACACACCTCCGAATACATAGTTCATCGCCTTTCCAAGTGCGTAAGTGGACTGATAAGGGTAGTTACCGATATTATTGTTACCCAGGATACCGTATGATGCTTTCAGTTTCAAGTTATCAATAAAACTCAGTGACTCTGCTTCTTTGAAGAACTGCTCTTCCGACAGACGCCATCCTACAGCAACAGATGGGAAGAAACCGAATTTATTATCTGTCGGGAAACGGGAAGAACCATCATAACGCATAGTGGTTTCAAACAGGTAGCGTTGGTCATAGTTATAGGTCAAACGTCCGAAGACAGACATAATAGCCCAATCGTAACCTCCGCCGGAGTTAGTCTGGCCATCGGCTCCTCCTGCATTCAGATAAGGAACTTCATCCGAAGGAAAGTTCAAGCGGCTTCCTCCTACAGTTCTCTGTGATTCGTCTTCCCAAGTATAACCGACCAACACAGACAAATCATTTTTGCTGAACTTCACGTTATAGTCGGCCAATGCCTGGAATGTCTTATAGACCGTTTTGTACATGGTATCCGACAGAGAAGAAGGTCCCAGCTTCTTGCCGCCCGTAATCTCCATTGCCGAACGATAGTGACGAATCTGCTGACCGGTATAGTTATATCCTCCGATAGCTTTCAGCGTTAAGCCTTTCACAGGTGTGAATGCCAACTCGACATTAGAACGGAACTTATCGAAGTTTTCATCATAAAAAGAGCCGCTGTCCAGCCATGCCAATGGTGTTCCGAGTACCTTCGGTCCTAAGCCGTAAGATCCGTCTTCCAATTTAGTTGCCCATAATCCGGGAAAACGAAGTGCATTACTTGAGAAAGCTTTAAATCCGGCAGAGTCCATTCCACCCGGAGTAGAAGGTTCGCTCCGTTTAGAAACGACTCCACCCAAACGGGTAGTCAGTGTCAGGTTTTTAGCCAACTCTGTAGTCAGATTCACTCTGCCGTTGTAACGGTCGTAGTGATTGTGTTCCATCAGACCATTCTGTTTTACATAGCCGAAAGAAACCATATACTGTGTCTTATCATTTCCTCCGTTCACGGTCAGTTCATGACCGGTTTGCAGTCCTTTGTTGCCCAGAAGTTTATCCAGATAATGTTCATTAGGATAATTATACGGATCTGATCCATCCTTATACTTCTGAATCTCCTCCGCCGAATAAACTTCCTTACCCATAGCCTTATTATATAATTCCGCATATTCCCAGGAATCGCACATTTCCGGTAGTTCGGTAGCTTGATTGAAGCCTACATATCCGTTATAACTTACGGTAACTTTACCTTTCTGGCCACCTTTTGTTTTTACCAGTACAACCCCATTCGCAGCACGCGAACCATAAATGGCGGCCGACGAGGCATCTTTCAATATAGAGATACTTTCAATATCTGCCGGGTTCAAATCATTCAGACTACCGGGAAGTCCATCGACCAGTACCAAAGGATCGGGAGTCGCTCCGAAAGAGCCTACACCACGTACCCGAATCGTACCCTGGTCTTGTCCCGGATTACCGCTCGACTGTGTGATCGTCACTCCGGAGAGTTGTCCGGTCAGCATATTCGAAACACTGGGTGCAGTTCTGGATTCAAGTTTTTTGCTATCCACAGCAGCAATTGAACCAATCACGTTCACCTTCTTCTGTGAACCGTAACCTACCACAACAACTTCTTCCAAAGCCTGGGCATCTTCTTTCATTGTCACATTCAATGGTTTTCCTGCAATGACCTTCAGTTCCTGAGGCTGGTATCCGATGTAGGAAATCTCGATCACTGCCTTATCTGAACTGACCGATAGAGAGAAATCACCCTGCAAATTGGTAACCGTACCATTGGTGGTCCCTTTCTCAACGATACTGGCACCAATCACCGGTTCTCCGTTGACATCGACTACTTTTCCCGAGATTTTCACCGCTTGTTGTTGCTTCGATGTCATTTCAGTAGACAAAATAATCTTTTTGTCCAAAACGGAGTATTTCACATCAGTCCCTTCAAAGATTTTGTCCAGTACTTTAAATATATTACTTTTATCAACCGAAACAGAAACAACTCTTTTCAGATTGACATGTTTGTTATTAAAGAAAAAGCCAAAGCCCGATTGCTTTTCTATTTCTTTCAGAACTTTCTCTACAGTTTGATTCTGTGCATCAATACTGATTTCCACCTTTTGTGCGAAGCTGTCTGTTGCATGCACAAAACTCATAGAGCAAATTAGGAATAGGATGAATAGTCGCATAGTTCTTGGAATTTTTTTCGAGGTCAGCCAAAGCGAAGACTTTACCACCCGTAACAATTGGATGCTAAAATAATTTTGCATAATTTTGTATTGACTTAAAGTTAAAAAATAGTTTATCTCAGCTTGTCGCCAAACAAGCTCACAAGGTTTACTCTTTTACGTATGGATTAGATACGCCAATATCTTTCCATACGTTTTTGGCATTTTAAGGAGGTTTGTCTTTCATAAGCATTTCATTTTAAAGGTTAATCAATAAACTTCTATTATACTTCGTTCATCCCGAATATCAGGACTTTCCAAATATCTCCACTGTATCTTGGACGAGATTTTAAAATACTCCAGAATACGTTCCAACCGCTGTTCAGTAAATGTGCCTGTAAAGGCATTAGTCTTCAAACGGGCATTCTTTAGTTTAAATGTTACATTAAAGCGCTTCTCGAGCATCCTCAGTGCTACATCCAACGGAGTGTTATTAAATATAATCTTACCATCTTTCCAGGCGGTTTCGGACAGGCAGGATGTTGCGTACAAGTGTACATCACCATTGGTCGAACTGTAGACCAACCTTTGTCCGGGTTTCATAACCACTTTCTTAGCCAGATAGTCTTTATCACTAAAATGAAAGCAGACCTGCCCTTCCACCAATGTTGTCGAAACATCCGGCTCGTCTTCATAAGCCTCCACATTGAAGTGTGTACCCAGCACTTCTATCTGCGATAAATGCGGGGCGGAAACAACAAACTTCTTTTTCAAATCCTTTGCTACCGCAAAATAAGCTTCTCCCTTTAATTCGACATTTCGTATATCGCCTTCAAAAACAGAAGGATAACGTAAAGAAGACTCCGAATTGAGATAGACAACCGTACTATCGGGCAATACCACCGAGGTTGTCATCCCCGGGTTGGTTTTTATTTCCATCATCTGGCACACAGCAGATTTCCCATTGTGCATATATTGCACCAGAAGAGCAACGGACAACGGGATAAATAAGATAGCAGCGACACGCTGCATCCACTCCCACCAAGTTGTTTTCCTGACGATCATTCTGCTACTGACCTTTTTCAGAGCTTTTTCCGTATCCACCTTACGCATTACGTTGACCGTATCTACAGCTATATAAAGAGTGTTGATTTGATCCACTATCTTTCGGTTATCTTCCGATTCTTCCATCCAGCTTTCCACCTGCCGGCATTCTTCTTCCGTAGCCAGTCCTTCACAATATCGAGGCAGTAAATGGTCTATATCTTCGTAGTTCATATTTGTAATTCAACCCTTTTATTAATAAGACAGGTGGAAAAATAAGATTCCTAAACTTAAATCCATTTTTTTTATAGAAATCTTTGTTTTAATAAGAAAAGACTATCTTTGTATATAAATTAAATTTCTAAATCTATGAAGCCGAATCGGACAAAAGAAGACATTTTACTGCTTTCCCAACTTCAGCAAGGAGATAAAAAAGCCTTCAATACTTTGTTCAGAAGGTATTATCCGATATTATGCGCTTATGCCCACCGTTTTGTAGACTTGGAAGATGCGGAAGAAATAGTTCAGGATGTAATGTTGTGGTTATGGGAGAATCGAGAAATCTTATTGATAGAATCATCCCTTAGTCAATACCTGTTGAAAATGATATATCACCGTTCATTAAACCGCATCGCACAAAAGGAGGTAAAGTATCGTGCCGATACATTATTTTATGAGAAAAGCCAGGCAATGATTTATGACGTGGATTTCTATCAGATTGAGGAGTTGACCAAACGGATTCACACCGCGATAGCGGAGTTACCGGAATCTTACCGGGAAGCGTTTATCATGCACCGGTTCAGAAATATGAGCTACAAAGAAATCGCACAAACTCTTAACACCTCTACCAAAACAGTAGATTACCGCATACAACAGGCACTAAAATTATTACGTAAAGAACTCAAAGAGTTCCTGTCGTTCGCTTTGATATTTCTGGCAGCGTAATATGCAGGGAAGTATGTGGAGAATAAATATAAGCAGTGGGGAGGGACCAAAAAAGAGAAGATACATTAAAAAACGCCTTCACCACAGAATAACATAGAGTGCCACAGAGTGAGCTTAATCTATTGATAACAATAATATCTATCTGTGTAATCTGCGGTGAAGACGACTTTTGATGTATCCCCTCTATAATATATACCAGACTTACTCTATCGTAATGTCGAACTGATCATAAGAATCTGTTCTCCACGATTTGTCACAAGTAAGAGGAGAAAGTGCAAAGAGAGGAGAGAATGTTTTGATTTTAATCGTTTTTCCATCAGGCATGAATTCCATAATCCTCAACCATCCGTCTCCACCGTTACCGAACCATTGCTTATCGGCAGTCTGCGCATTAAACATCATCTGAGGAACATTCTTGCCTGAAGCATTTTTATCAATCCGGAAACTGACATTATCCTTATAATCGGCAATCTCACATTCGTGACCGCAAATCACCATACAAATATTCTTTGCCGGATAGACCAACTTATCCCAAATAGCTTTTCCATAATTGGCAGGAGTCACTTTGTAGTTCTCGCTTTCAATGACTTTTCCTGTCCATGCCAGATATGAATGTGTCAGCAATATCACTTTATGGTCTTTATAGCGGGGAGCATCGACCACTTTCTTAGCCCACGCCAAAGCCTCATCACGTGGAGCAAATTCCAGAGAAACAACCAGAATTTTACCCCAGGTATCGGTTATAAATTCATAGGCAGCATTTTCCAGTGTCGGTATACCCTGATAATTGTTGCCTACGGCAACCAGGCTCTTGCGCCAACAGGAGTTTCTCTCCGCAGGAAAGTAATCAGGGAAATGACACAAACGATTTTCCGCTTTCTGATATCCATAATCATGATTACCGGTACAAATCACATAAGGCAATTTTCCATCCAGTCGCTCAAACGCACGCGAAGCAGCACGCCATTGCTCCTCACTTGTCTGGTTGCCGTTCACTCCATCCGGAATGCGAATTTCATTTTGCTCCACCAAATCACCGGTACAAAGCACACCTTTTATATTCAGAGATTCAATGCTATTGGCTACCCATGCTGTCTGTAACTCAAAAAGTGGCTGATTGGCATCGAACTTTGTATAACTCTGCGGATCGGGTAAAAGAATCATTGAAAAAGACTTTTCATCGGTCAACTTTGCGCGGACCGGATAGACTTGCGCAGAAACAAACAGCGTCTGCACACAAAGAATGAAAGCTAATAAGTAGTTTTTCCTGTTCATAAGTATTACATTTAAATATCTCAAATAAAAATTAAGTAGCAAAGATATAAATACTAGCCGGCAATAGCCCCTGTATTCTCCGAATTATTTCAGGGAAAAAGTAGCCATTACGGCTTTATGGTCTGTCGGCCATACGCCTAGCGGAGTTATAAACGAATCTTTACCACTCTCCTCCACACGTTCACTACGGACGATCGATTTTGAAGGACCTACCACCGATACGTCTTTTAATTTCAATTTCCTGTCCGGTATGAAATAAATAAAGTCGATACGATCCCGTTCGTCAGCATCGGGTGCCCACGACAGCTTCTGCACCGGCACTCCTTCATTATCAGACGGGAATGTAAAGCCCGGATGTGTAACCGGATTAGGGTATTTCGTCCGGTAAGCATCTTTAAATCCGGCATTTTCAAGTAATACGGAGCAATCCCACCGAACTACCGTCCCATTATGATCCCACAAATTCTTTGTATTTTCTTTCCAATCCAGATGTGAAGGTTCGTTGAAATCACCTCCCAGCAAAATGATATTTCCTTTTTCCTTTCGGGCATCTTCTATGACATGGCAAATAGCTTCATCACGCATAGATTCATTATTAGCCTTTTCAATGGCTACCGCATCCAGCACCGGAGCATCCAGTTTTTTCCAGGTAACCCCGCTATAGCCTCTCGGCAAATAACAAGCATAATGCGTATAATCCAGATGGGCTGAATAAACAACCACATTTCTTCCGTTAATACGAATACGGGCTTTCAGCACCGAACCGGCATCATCTTCCAAAGGGCAATTAGGGGCTTGTTCTTCAATTTTATATTTTGATAAAATACCTACATCCAACTTACTGTTTTCACCATAATACTTCTTTCCACGCTCTTCCAAAGCCTGCAATATACGCGAAATGAATTGTTTCCCATGATAATTTCTCACCTCACTGAACAACACAATATCCGGTTCCAGGCGGGCCACTTCATCCTCTATGGCTTCAAAGCCCCCTTTCACCATGGTGCCCTCCTGCCAGATATTCATTTGGAGCACTTTGAGTTCGCTCCCTTTGCCATAGGCCATTACGGCAAACAGCCATAAAGTTATATTTAATAAACTATATCTTAACATATCAATATATTCTAATCAACAGAGGTGAGAACAGGGAGCGTTTCTCTCCATTCTGTACTCACCTCTCCTATTTTTATTTTATTGCAAAATCCACATCAGTTTATTTACATCGTCCACCCCTCCGAACTGACGTTCAAGAGCCTCGTTCTGATGTTCCAGGTTATAATCGGACTCTGATTTGGGATACATCCAGCGCATCGGCAACCTGTCATTCATCGTATTACGGTTGGTTGCAGGATTAATCGGCAACACCGGATAACCTGTACGTCGATAATCATAATAGACATCATACGGATGCTGCATGAACGAAGCCAGATAACGTTGCGTCAATATCTTCTCAATATCCGCTTCTTTCTCACCACTCAATTGGATAGCGGGTGTTTCAAGGAAAGCTGCAATCGCTTCCTCTGTAATCGGATGTCCATGATGATATACCTCTTCATCCGGAGTATTGGAAGCTATAAACTCCATATGGGCTCTGATCGCCTTTTTATAGTAAGCAGACGCATCTCCCGAAATCCATCCCCGCACGGCTGCTTCGGCCAGAATAAAATTCTGCTCGGCATATCCTAATCGAACGACCGGTTCTCCGGAAGGATAATCGGTATAACGTGCATTAAATCCGGAGTATTGTTCAGTGGCATAAGCTTTTTCTATCTGCTCGAAAGGCAGTGAAGGGTCTGTACCGATATAAGCATCCCAACTGTCGGCTGTCACCCCTTCATTAAGTTTGGCCTTTGCCGGCTTTGCATAATAGAACATGCGAATATCTCCTGTCGCCTTGAATTTATCAATCAGCATGGTAGACAGCATGGCATAACCCGCATGCTTGGTATTCGTGTTATGGAAAGGATACACTGTATTCGCTTTATCCGCATATTTCATCTGCAGATTATCTTCATTCGATTCCATCAGGCTGCCCGATGCTACGATCCGTGCAAAACGTTCCTTCACCTTCAGGTCGGCATCGCTCTCTTTCTTCGAGAGGTGCATCAGCACTTTCAGTTGAAAAGCCGTAGTCGCTTTCTTCCACTTGCTGATACTTCCTCCCAGGATCGGATCGCCATCAAAATCTTTAGCTGTCGAAAACAGTTCATAAGCTGTTTCCAGATCGCTCAGAATAAAGTTCATCACTTCCTTCTGGGTATTGTACTTAGGACGTACCAACCCTAATTCGCCTTGCAAAGCTTCTTCATAAGGAAGATCTCCCATCTCCATCGACATATAAAATATCTTATAGGCCTTGATGAAATGTGCCAGTCCGTCATATGCATTTACGTTATCATCCGAAACGGATTCGACCATCTTCTGGGCATTGATCAGGGTAGTATACCCGCCAAAACCGGAACGCCCGAAGACATTATACTGGTAATCTTCCATACTTTCACCCCATGCCATCTGCTTGGCAAGCAATTCGTCGTATATAAAGGATTTACTGGCACTGGAAGAGGTAATGTCCAGCAGTAATCCGGTTGCCAGCAATGAAGAGGTCACCTTAGTGGTTGCATCGGGATCTGTATTGATTTCATCGAACTTATCACAAGACGCCAACAAAGCGGTTGCCAGCAACAGCGATATGTATTTATTAATTCGTTTCATATTATTCTATCTTTTAAAAATCCAATTTTACATTAAAACCTAAATAACGGGTGGAAGGAGAGCTCAGGTTATCCGAGTCACTGTCGGGATCGGTAAAACGGAACTCTTTGGTCCAGACAAACAGGTTTTGTCCGACAAAAGCCAGTGTCAGCCCTTTCATATGAAGCTTGTCACAAACCGATTTAGGCATTTGATAGCTCAGTGAGAGGTCACGCAATTTAAAGAAAGTTTCATCAAATACATTCTGACGGGTGACGGTGCCTATATATGGATTGGTACTCTTCATATACGATTCGTAGGATACCTGTACATCATTCGGAGCAAACACACGGTTGTCATGGATGATTTTTCCATTCGAGTCATAATCTACACTTCCCGAAACTACTTTTACTCCACTGCCCACAAAGTTGGTCTTCTTGTTCACTACCTCGTCATACCGCCACTGGTTGTCCGAATCGATATGTGCTCCCGAATTCCACATGGCCTGATTGGTCTTCGAATGTGCCATACCTCCCACTCGTCCGTCAAGTGTAAAAGAAAGAGTAAAGTTCTTATAGGTTACCGTATTGGTCCAGCCCCATATCCAATCGGGATATTCATAGCCGATAACCGACTGGTAGTCGCTCTGTTTGGGATAACCATTATAATTAACTAAATTTCCCTGTGAATCACACTCCCAATCGTAAATACCGTACCAGTCCCAACGTTTCCCGACGGCTACCCAAGGTTTTTGTGTAGAATACACCGGGTCTATTTTGGTATAATACCAACGGTCACGCGACCAGTTGAAGGACGACTCCCATTTCAGGTCTCTCGTCCTGATAATATCGCCCGATAAAGTCAACTCTACTCCCCGTCCCACATATTCTTCATCGATATTGATCAATGTAGACGTAAATCCGGAAGAGTTACTGATACCTGCACTGCGGGTCAAGTTGTAATAGAGTTTATTATAATATGTAAAATCCAGTTTCAGGCGATTCTTAAACATGTGAATTGCCGTACCGATTTCATAAGAACGCGTGGCCGAGGGTTTCACCGCTACACCACGGATAGATGTCGGATAATATGCGGCGCTCTCACCGTTCCATAAATCGGTAGAAACACTGTAAGTATTGTTGGTATCGTATACTCCCAAGTCACTCTTGGTCTGCGTCCATGCCCCCCTCACTTTCCAGAAGTCAATCACTTCGGGCATTGGGATGAACTGTGAAAGAACCACACTACCAGCTACAGAAGGATAGAAATAAGAACGTGTCTCCGACGGCAATGAAGAAGACCAGTCATTACGTCCTGTCACATCCAGAAACAGTGTACTTTTCCAGGAAACAGAGGCTTTGGCATATACACTGGTCACCAGTTTTTTGGTAATACCGCTGGTTGTCTTCACCGGATCAATCGATGACTTCAATGAATAATACCCCGGAATTTTCAACCCATTCTGCGTTTCGCCCAGGATATTGTCACTCTTCCAATAATAAACGTTTCCACCAATAAAACCATCGACATTAAAATCACCGAATTTGTGATCGGCAGACAAGATCAGGTCATTGTTTAAGCTGTATCCTCCTAAACGTTGCAGCCCGTAATAACCTTGTTTATGCCAGCCACCTACGGCACTGACGGCATTCCGCCACTCTTTCTTCTGCGAGTATGAATCCAGACCCGAACGCAGCGACAGGTTCAACCAGGGAGTAAAATCATAGTTGGCAGAAAGATATCCGTTAATCAAATCGTAATCACTCGAACGGACAATTTCATTTGCTATGAAATAAGGGTTGTCATACCACTTGGTATCCATCCAGTTCTGCTGTTCGTCCTGCTTGATCCAGTAGTTCTTATAGTCGCGTATATCATATTCGGCACCCGACCACACCAACAGGTTATAAAGGAATCCGCTACCACCGTATCCGGCTCCCATGTCATTGGGATAAAAGCGCTTATTATAAGTCAATCCTCCGTCAAAAGAGAATTTCTTCCACTTCATATCACCCGACACCGAATAAGTGATCTTATTCAGTTTCTGGTTCGGATACTGTCCTTTATTATACACATGGGTCAATGAAGTGCGTACACTTCCATATTTACCTTTCTGAGAGACACTTACATTGTTGTTTGTCACCATACTCAACTCCTGGAAGTTCTTCAGATTGTTTTTGCCTTTCGATACCAAAGGCATGTCTACCCATTCGTGCGTATACGGATCATACTGCAATGCCGTACGCCCGATGTCCAGCTTATCTCCCCATACATATCCTCCGGTAGAATAGGTACCCTGTGATCCGGAACTGTATGACGTTTGCACTTCCGGCTTTCTCAGATATCCGGCCGCAAACATCGTACTGCTATTCACAGTCACATTCAGTCCCTCTTCTTTTCCCTTTTTGGTAGTAATCATCACCGCACCGGCTCCTCCACGTGCACCATACAGGGCCGAAGCCGTAGCTCCTTTCAAGACATCGACCGACTCGATATCATCAGCAGCTATATCATTTAATCCTACGTTACCATAAGGCACTCCGTCGATAACCAGCAAAGGAGCAGATGCACGCAACGAAAGTGAAGGTGAAGTATTGAACTCCGTACTGTTTTTTACATTCAATCCGGCAATCTTACCGGTCAGCGATGTAGCTACATTTACGGTCTTGACAGCAGCCAGTTTGTCACCGTCTACCTTTTGCACGGCATAGCCCAGAGCTTTTTCCTCGCGCTTGATACCCAAGGCCGTCACCACAACTTCGTCGAGTTGTTTCGTATTTTCGGCCAACTGAACAGTAAGTGAGGTATTATTACCTACCGGAACTTCTTTAGTGATATATCCGATATATGAAATGATAATCGTACTCTTAGTTCCTACAGAAAGGCTGAAATTACCGTTGATGTCGGTAATCGTTCCGTTTCCGGTTTCTTTCTCCTTAATATTGGCTCCGATAACGGGCGACCCGGTTTCATCAGTCACCAGCCCCTTTATCTTTTTAGTGGTCTGCTGTTGTGCAGCGGTTGTTTCCAAAATCTGTTTTGGAGACAGGATTATGCTGTTCTCCAATATCTTATACCCGATATTCGTTCCGGCAAACAATTGGTTCAGAACCTGACTGATCTCTTTCTGGTTACTTTTGATTGTCACATTCCGGGAGATATCCACTTGCTTGTTGTTATAGAAGAAGTGAAACTCCGACTGCTTTTCTATTTCATCCAGCACTTTCTGAAGACTACTGTTGTTGACATTTAAAGTCACACGTACTGACTGGCTATAACCTTTAGCCGCAAATGCCATGCTGGCAAAGACAAACAACATTATTGCTGATAGTTTCATACACAAAGGTATTTTTTTCAAGAGCGAAAATGTATTCTGCCTCCCGAAAAATTGGAAGTTTAAGTAAATTGTCATAGATTTGTAGTGATTTTGATTTAAAAAATTCTATTTGCCGCACAGTTTGTCGCCAAACAAACTGACGGTGGACTTTCATACAGGTAGATACGCCAATATCTTCCTGTATGTTTTTTTGTTTTAGGGAGAGCGTGCTGTCATAGTAGTAATAAAAATGATTTTAAAGTTTCATACTCAAACGGTTAATATAATTCTATCTTTGTTTTTTCCTGTATTGCCTTGTGTGTGGCATCATACTCCAGATCAAGGTATTTATACTGTATTCCGGATGCATATCTGAAGTGTTCAAGGATCAACGGCAAATACTGCCTGCTGAACACACCGGTGAAAGAATTGGCATATAGTGTGGAATCTTTCACGATAAACTCTACATTAAACCTCTTGCTGAGTATCTTCAGCGTTTCGGCCAATGATGTGTTTTTAAGCACTACCTGACCGTTCTTCCAGGCTGTATAGATCTCCACATACGATTTTTCGGCCCGTGCCTCGTGTGTCGCCGTATTATATACAAATTCTTCATCGGGCTTCATGACGAATGTTTCTTTTGTATCGCCTTTCCCCAAAAATGACAACCTGACCGATCCCGATACCAACGTTGTCCTGACTACACTATCCGTCCGGTATGCTTCCATATTGAACTCCGTACCCAATACTTCGGTCTGTATATTGAAAGGAGTATTGACCACAAACCGTTTACTCCTGTCTTTACGGACAGAGAAGTAAGCCTCCCCGTCAAGTTCCACCGTACGCGTATCCCCTGTAAACTTAACAGGATGTTTCAGTGAAGATCCGGAGTTAAGCCAGACTTTGGTACCGTCCGGTAAATTTGCCTCAGCCACCATACCGGGATTGGTCCGTATCTCCACATATTCTTGCGGCGGATTTTTCAGAATTAAATAAAGGGTGGTGGCAAGCAGCGGTAACGCCATACAAGCAGCAATACGCTGCCCCCAAACCATCCAGGAGATTCTATGTCGATGTTTGTGTATTCTGCCCTTCACCTGCTGTAAGGCTGCGGAAGCATCCACCCGATTCATATAGTCCAGTGTGTCTGCCGCGCGGTAGAGCCGGAAAATATCTCGTGCCATCTTCTCGTTATCTTCCGAAGCCGCTATCCATTCCTCCACCTCTTTCCGGCGATCGGCTGGGAGCTCCCCCGCAAAATAATTTAAAAGAACCGACTCATTAATGTAACAGGATTCATCCATAATTCGTGCTTTTATAGATAAGACGAACCAAAATAGAAATCTCCTAACCAAAAAACGTATTTTTTTTGAAAATAATATTATTTTTGCCCAAAACGAAGGTCTACATGTATAACGACACCTCGCGCACAGTAAGCGATGAAACTCTGTTCTTCCAGGTTCAGCAGGGAAACGAAGGCGCATTCGAAGCATTGTTTCTCAGGCATTACCCGGCTCTTTGTGCCTATGCCCGGCTCTTTGTCGAACCGGATGACGGCCAGGAGATCGTATCGGACGTCATGGTCTGGCTTTGGGAAAATAAAGAAATGCAGGCATTCGAGAGTTCCTTAAAAAGTTATTTGTTCAAGGCTGTTAAAAACCGCTGCCTGACTCTCATCAACCGGAACGAAGTGAAACAACGGATCGAAAAAATGATATTCGATAATCTCCAATCGCAGTATGATGATCCCGACTTCTACGCTATACAGGAGTTAACCGAAAAAATAGAAGAAGCTCTGGCACGACTTCCCGAGAATGTACGCGAAGCATTCGAACTCAACCGCTTTCAGAATCTGACATACAATGAAATAGCCGAACGACTGGGAGTGTCTCCCAAAACAATCGATTACCGGATTCAACAGGCCTTAAAACAGTTGCGCATCGACCTGAAGGAGTATCTCCCCTTATTACTTCCTTTCCTCCTGCATTGAAAGGACGAAACAGTTCTTAGTTTCGTTGCAGGTCTCCTTATCTTTACGTACATTTGGCAGTAGCATACGATATCTGACACCCGGGTGTCGGATAGTCTGACATGGGGGTGTCACACACTGCGACACCCCCATGTCAGCACTCCTAAAGTCTATGCTTCCCGTACAGAGAGTACAGAGAAAACGATAACTAACCTTAAAGATAAAAGTATATGCCTATAAACTATGTAGTCAGGAAGAAAAAAGATCAGAGCGGTAATGAAGTTAAAGAGCTCTACTATGCCGTGCCCAGTGCCATTCAGAACAAAGGAGTCAGTGAAAAACAATTAGCGGAGGACCTGCACGACAACAGTTCACTCTCGGCAGGCGACGTACTGTCTGTACTCGAACAACTCCCGAAAGCCATCGCACGACATATGAAAGAAGGAAGAACCGTCACTATCCGCGGATTGGGAACTTTCTACCCGGCCTTAAGCAGCGATGGCTGCGAAACTCCCGAAGAATGTACGCCCAACAAAGTCAGATTGACACGCATTTGCTTCCGGGCCGATACTGCGTTCACCTACGACGTGAAACATTGCGAATTCGAAAGCATGCAACTGCGATTTACAAAGAGGCCGAAGCCCGGTAAGGAAGAGTGAACCAAAAGACAGAACCTTTTCCGGACTCGGACTGAACCCCGATCTCGCCCCCCAACTTCTCAATAATCATTTTGCAGATAGACAGTCCCAATCCGGTGCCTTGTATAAAAGTGTTGTATTTGACAAAGCGCTCAAAAACATGTTCGCATTGCTCGGCGGACATACCACAACCGGTATCGGATACATAGAAGTATAACGTATGGGCATCTTGCAGCCGATACCCGATCTGAATCTCTCCCTGCGAAGTGAACTTTATGGCATTGACAACCAAATTGGTAAGAACCTGTATCAAGCGGTTCTTATCAGTATGGAAAACACATTGGGGTAAACGTTCGGCAAACGAGAGGGAGACTTCGTCTGTCCTGATACGCAAATGGGCTACCTGTTCGACTTCCGACATCAACTGATTGGCATCCACCTGAGTCACATGAAAGTCATACATTCCGGATTCTATCTTCGACATATCCAGAATATCGTTAATCAGTTGAAGCAAAAGTTCGGTATTGGTTTCGATAATACCGGCATACTCCAGCATTTCTTCTTTATCTTCTACCATAGAAAGCAGATTCGAGAAACCGACAATGGCATTGAGAGGAGTACGTATCTCATGACTCATATTAGCCAGAAAGGCCGATTTAAGCTGATTGGCTTCCTCGGCTTTCAGCTGCGCTTCTTTCATTCGCTGATGGGCTCTTTTAAGAATATGAATATAATAGCCTACGGCACTGACCACCACCAGCAGCAAGACAACAGTCATCAGAATCTCCTTCTTATACTGCTCGAAGAAGCTGACAGGCAGATTGATGTACACAGCCTCTTTCGGATAAAGGGAAACCGGTATGTCATACGACTGCAAAGCCGGATAACAGAGGTAAGCAGCAGGTTTTCCTCCGAGAGCGGGAGGAATGTCTCGCGGAAACTCACCTTCCAGGACACGATGAATCAGCTGTAACAATGAATCGCCGAAGGACTCCACTGAAACATAATATCCTCCGGCGAAAGTATTGTTGGACAGATCCTCGGGAGCCAACAAAAACAGAGGGGAATGTACGAAGCGAGTAATAATCTCCTGAATATGATCGAACAGATAATTGTTATCATCCTGGTTATGAGTCTCGAACCAGGAATAATAAATGAGTCCCGTGGTTTTATCATAACTCTTCAAGGTATCGAGTAACATCTCGGTAGAAATATTCCTGGTGGACAGCTGTTCAAAGGCCAACTCCGGAAAAGATCCGGTCATTGCCTGCTCTACATCTCCGCGAACTGCCTCACTGATGTATCTGTCGTCTGAGATGAAAGCCAGACGCTTCATATCCGGCATCAGCTGCCGCATCAGTCCGATGGTTTCTTTCACATAATATACTTGCCCCAGAGTAGTCACGTTATATCCTTTCCGCCATTCATAAGCGGGAACAGTATTCGATTCGGTCAACTCTTCGTGTGAAAGCAAGATGTCGAGTGTAGCCGGCAGACGGTCGCGGGCGTTGGTAATGATGACCGGTACATCTTTCCAGACATCATCAAAAAGTTCACGGCAAACAATCCATCCCGGATCGCCGATAAAGACGATCAGTCGGGGAGGCACATCGTATTTCCGCCGTAACTGCTCTACTACGGCTGCTGCTTCTTTACGGTTACACAAAGCGGGCACCGAAAGGGACTCGGCCTTTACGGAGATATTCTTCTTTTGCAGGGCTTGGTGCGTATACCAGAACACATCCTTTGCCCATGGAAGATTGAAATTGATAGAATTTAGAAACAATACGTCTTCCCTTGTTTTATCTGTATGGGCAAATAGCCGGGAATGAACAGCTCCCAACAATATAAGAAGGAGGCAAAGGCATCTGAATGGTGTCTGTTTCATTTGTATGTTCGTTTCTTTTGAGCGGAAACAAAGGTATGACTATTTCTCCGTATACGAAAAAAGGTACTCTGTTATTTTTAGAGTACCTTTCTGTTTTTATCTTCGTAAGAAGTGGATCTTATACATTTTTCAGGGAAGCAATACTTTCCTTGAGCGACTGGATGATGCTTTCGGCATCCGCCTGTTTCTTGCGCTCCATCTCGATAACGGCTGCCGGAGCGTTATTTACAAACTTTTCATTGCTCAATTTCTTTAAAACTCCCTGCAAGAAACCTTCTTTGTGTTTCAGCTCGGCTTCCATGCGTGCTATCTCGGCATCGACATCGATCATATTGCCCAAGGGCACCGCAAATTCAGTGGTTCCTATCATGAACGAAGAAGCTCCGTCGGCCTTTGCGTCCACTACCTCGATGGCAGACAGATTACACATTTTACGAATGACAGGATTCATCTTTTCTACCGGATTGGCTCCGACTACCTGCAATTCAAGCGGTTCTTTCAATGCGATATTCTTCTGCAAACGAATGGTACGTACACTGCTGATGATTTCTTTGGCTGTTTCGAACTGCTGGAGGAATTCTTCGTTTACCTCTCCCGGTTCTCCCAAAGGCTGTACCATCAGGCTTGCACCCGGTTCACGCTCGCGCAACTGCTGCCACAACTCTTCCGTAATAAACGGCATGAAAGGATGGAGCATAGCCAGCAGACGTTCGAAAGCACTTAACGTCATCGAGTAAATGAATCCGTTAACGGGCTGTCCGTAAGCCGGCTTCACAATCTCGAGCAACCATGAAGAGAATTCGTCCCAGAACAGTTTATAAATCAGCATCAATGCTTCGCTCAGACGATATTTGCTAAACAAATCGGCAACTTCGACAGCAGCGGCATCCAGTCTCTGGTCAAACCACTGTACAGCCAGGTGAGCATCTGCCGGAATATCGATTGTTCCCATTCCGTTCTCCCAACCTTTCACCAATCGGAAAGCATTCCATATCTTATTGCAGAAATTTCGTCCCTGCTCGCAAAGCGCGTCATCAAAGAGAATGTCATTCCCGGCAGGAGCCGAGAGCATCATGCCCATACGTACACCATCTGCTCCGTACTTTTCAATCAATTCCAACGGATCGGGCGAGTTACCGAGTGACTTAGACATTTTACGTCCCAGTTTATCGCGAACGATACCCGTGAAATATACATTCTTGAACGGCATTTTTCCTTCATATTCGTAACCGGCCATAATCATACGGGCTACCCAGAAGAAGATGATATCCGGTCCGGTCACCAGATCGCTTGTCGGATAGTAATAATTGATTTCTTCATTACCCGGATTATTGATGCCGTCAAACAGAGAGATAGGCCATAACCAGGAAGAGAACCAAGTGTCCAGGCAGTCTTCATCCTGACGAAGATCGGTCATCTTCAAGTTAGGATTGCCAGTCTTTTCCCGAGCCAGCTTCAAGGCTTCCTCATCGGTCACAGCTACCACATATCCGCCTTCGGGCAGGAAATATGCCGGGATGCGGTGTCCCCACCACAATTGACGGCTGATACACCAATCCTTGATATTCTCCATCCAATGACGGTAGGTATTCTTATACTTGGCAGGATAGAATTTAATATCATCCTTCATCACCGGTTCAAGAGCGATCTGGGCCAGATGTTCCATCTTGAGGAACCATTGCATAGACAACTTCGGTTCGATGACCACGTTGGTACGCTCTGAATATCCCACTTTGTTGGTGTAGGCCTCTGTCTTCTCAAGCAGCCCGGCTGCTTCAAGATCCTTCTCAATCTGCTTACGGACGTCAAAGCGATCCATACCGATATACATTCCGGCAGCTTCGCTGATCGTACCGTTATCATTGAATATATCGATACTCGGCAAATTATATTTTTCGCCCAGCATATAGTCGTTTACGTCATGTGCCGGAGTCACTTTCAGGCAACCGGTACCAAATTCGATATCCACATAGTCATCTTCGATAACAGGAATCACACGGCCTACCAAGGGAACTATTACTTTCTTTCCTTTGAGATGCTGATTCTTCGGATCGTTCGGGTTGATACACATGGCCGTGTCACCCATAATCGTTTCCGGACGGGTAGTGGCAACCACTGCATATCCGTCTTCTCCTTCAATCTTGTATCTCAGGTAAAACAGCTTTCCATGTTCTTCTTTATAAATCACCTCCTCGTCCGACAGGGCTGTCAGTGCTTTCGGGTCCCAGTTAACCATACGTACTCCCCGGTAGATAAGTCCCTTATTATAGAGATCGACAAATACCTTCAGCACACTTTCACTGCGCTTTTCATCCATAGTAAAAGCCGTACGGTCCCAGTCACACGATGCACCTAACTTACGAAGCTGCTTCAGGATGATACCACCGTGTTCGTCTGTCCATGCCCAGGCATGCTTCAGAAACTCGTCACGGCTCAGATCGGTTTTCTTAATACCCTGTGCGGCCAACTTATTCACTACCTTGGCTTCGGTAGCAATAGAGGCATGGTCGGTTCCCGGCACCCAGCAAGCATTCTTACCTTCCATACGTGCACGACGAACAAGAATATCCTGAATGGTATTATTAAGCATATGTCCCATGTGCAACACACCGGTGACGTTAGGGGGCGGAATGACGATGGTGTAAGGTTCACGTCCATCGGGTTTCGAACTGAATAATTTATGGTCCAGCCAATACTGATACCACTTCCCCTCCACGTCAGCAGGGTTGTACTTACTTGCTAATTCCATGTTATATCTATTTTATTAGTTTATTGCGAAAGATTGGCGCAAAATTAATAAAAATAAGTAGAATATAGGGGCAGGAATATGTACTTTTGTTCCCCGAAAGGAAGAAGAAGCAATGAAAAACAGGAAACGAATCATACGGTACTCTGTTTTAGGGACTTTAATAGTCCTTGTCTGGCTCACTCAGATGCTCCCGGCATTGGGCGAAGGGTATGCCCGTACGGCCTATCCGGTCATTTCATATATCTTGTCCGGTTTTTCGAACATTATCCCCTTTGCATTGGGTGACTTATTTATAGCACTGAGCATTGGAGGAATGATCGCCTATCCGTTTTATGCACGAATCCGACTGAAATTAAGCTGGAAAAAAATACTGAGAAGGGATGTGGAATATTTGCTATGGATCTATGTTTGGTTCTATCTGGCATGGGGACTCAACTATTCACAAAAGAATTTTTATGAACGAACCGGAATTCTATATACTGCCTACACTCCCGAGATTTTCAATGAATTTGTAGACAACTATATCTCAAAACTGAACGAATCGTATGTGCCGGTCAATCGGATCGATAAAGAAGTAATCCGCAAAGAGGCAGTCCGACAATATAACCTGATCAGTGATACACTAGGTATACACCGTCCCCCACACTCCCGTCCTCGGGTAAAAACCATGATGTTCACTCCATTGATTTCGATGGTGGGCGTGACGGGTAGCATGGGACCTTTTTTCTGTGAGTTCACCCTGAACGGAGACCTGCTTCCCCCACAATATCCGGCAACCTATACTCATGAATTGGCACATTTGCTAGGTATCACCAGTGAAGCGGAAGCAAACTTTTATGCATATCAGGTCTGCACCCGTTCCGTAAATAAAGAAATCCGTTTCAGCGGTTATTTTTCTATTTTAGGCCATGTACTTGCCAATGCCCGCCAATTGATGACAGAAGAGGAATATAAAAAGTTATTCGGCAGTATACGTCCGGAAATCATTAAGCTGGCCAGAAAAGACCAGGAATACTGGATGGCAAAGTATAGTCCGCTTATAGGTGATATTCAGGATTGGATATATGATTTGTATCTGAAAGGGAACAAAATAGAAAGTGGACGTAAGAACTATTCGGAAGTGATCGGTCTGCTGATTTCATATAATGAATGGAAAAAAGAATCAAATAAATAATAAACATGCATACAAGAGAAGAACAAATGGAAGCGTTCGGACGCTTTCTGGACATCCTCGACGAACTTCGGGTAAAATGTCCATGGGACCGCAAGCAGACTAACGAAAGCCTGCGCCCCAACACTATTGAAGAAACTTACGAACTTTGCGACGCATTAATGCGGAACGACAAAAAAGATATCTGCAAAGAACTGGGAGACGTCCTGCTGCACGTAGCTTTTTATGCTAAAATCGGTTCCGAAACCGGTGATTTCGACATGAAAGATGTATGCGACAAACTTTGTGAGAAATTGATATTCCGTCATCCCCATGTATTCGGGGAAGTAAAAGCAGAAACAGCCGGACAAGTATCCGAAAACTGGGAACAATTGAAACTGAAGGAGAAAGACGGCAATAAAAGTGTGTTAAGCGGTGTACCTGCTGCTTTACCCTCACTTATAAAAGCTTACAGAATACAGGACAAAGCACGCAATGTAGGATTCGATTGGGAAGAAAGAGAGCAGGTTTGGGATAAAGTAAAAGAAGAAATAGCCGAATTTCAGGTGGAAGTAGCCAATATGGATAAGGATAAGGCAGAAGCTGAATTCGGAGATGTCATGTTCAGCCTCATCAATGCTGCCCGACTTTATAAAATCAACCCGGACAATGCATTGGAACGTACCAACCAAAAATTCATCCGACGATTTAACTATCTGGAAGATCATACCATTAAAGAAGGTAAAAATCTAAAAGATATGAGCCTGGATGAAATGGATGCCATCTGGAACGAAGCTAAAAAGAAAGGATTATAGTCCGACACCCCCCGGATTCAAAAAAAGATGAGGGTATGTCACCACTCACCACAGAGTCTTGATACACCCTCATCTATATAATGATTTGCTAAAAGGATAAGCTATTTCCTCTTTCCCTGTGGACGTTCGTTTCCACCTTTATTATCACGTACCCCTTTCAGCAGTTCGCGGTGGAAACGCATCTCGGCTCTTTGCACCAGATAAATTTTCTTGCACGAAAGGATTTTCTTAAACTTCTCAAAATAAGTCTTATCCAACCGGTCCGAAGCGATGCGGGCATCATAAACTCCTTCCAGGATTTCTCCGTATTGAGTGTCGGTAGTCTTTTCATCTTTACCGCTACGAAGCAATTTCCATGCTTCGTCATTCAATTGCTTTTTCCGATCCTGCAGTTCAAAATAAACCGGAAAAAACTTCGCAGCCTCTTCTTGAGTCAGGCCAGCTTTTTCTGTTATAAATGCTTGTTGTTTGGCCCTGAATTCTTTGGGTGACAAATGTTGATTAGGACTTCCCACGGCACGCAGCGCAGGGGTAAAGCCACAAACTATAATCAATAGAATAATCAGTTTCTTCATTTCGCTTTATTAAATCAGTTTAGTTTACTTATTCGGCTGTCGCATCACTAAGGTAGACGTACAATGAGTAATCGTCCAACATCGAGCGATCTAATGCTACATCAATATATTCATCCGAAACCACTTCTGTCGCTGCTTCATTTGCAGTGAGATGATCACCGGCAGTTGTCGGCTGGTGGTTCGAAGAAGCTACACGGATGATCAATGCAGCCCCTATAAACATAGCCGCCATATAGAGCAAGGGCTTCATCCTGATCCACATCGTGGGTTGCTTCACTTCTTCAAAGGCAGGACCTTCTTTTTCCGGCAGTTTCCCCATGACCTCTGAAGTCAAGTTTTCAAAGTACCCTTCAGGCACTTTAAAGGAATTCTTCTTCCCCACTTTCTTCAATATGTTATCTTCTTCTTTCATACGTTCTTCTCCTCTCTTCTTCTTAGACATTGTACATATTAAAAGGTTTAATTGGCCTCTTCCAAAAACTTCTCGATTTTTTTCACGGCATGATGGTAAGAAGCTTTCAAAGCTCCTACTGAAGTGCCGAATATCTCCGACATCTCTTCATACTTCATCTCCTGATAGTATTTCAGGTTAAACACCATCCGCTGCTTCTCAGGAAGGGTCAGCAGTGCTTTCTGAAGCAAAAGTTCTGCATGATCTCCCGAAAAGTAAGGATCACTCTCCAGTTTCTGGGTGACATCAGCCTCCGGATCGTCAATGGCGACCGTATTCATAGCCCGCTGTTTATTCAGGAAAGTGATACATTCGTTCAGGGCTATACGGTAAAGCCAGGTAGATAGCTTTGCCTCAGCCCGGAAATAATCAATGTTTATCCACGCCTTAATGAAAGTGTTTTGAAGAAGATCATTGGCATCATCGTGTGAAAGCACCATCCGCCGGATTTGCCAGTATAACTGTTCGCTATATTGTGAGACAATCCTTTCAAATCCCTGCTTCTGTGTTCTCTCATCCTGAAGGAGCGCCAAAACCTCTCGTTCATTATAAGGGTTCATAGGTTCGTTTGTAATTCGTATATGTTATTTTAGACAATTCTATTCAGCAATAGTTTAATCACTTCCCCGGAATTAAAGACTTATACACAAATTTTCTTTTGCCAGAATCGTATTCGGGAATACCGCCGAAGCTTCTTTCAGCAAAATACTCTCGTCTTCGTAACGGGCAGAAAAGTGACCGATTACCAACTGGCGTACCCCGGCCTCCAAAGCTATCCGTGCCGCCTGAGCAGCTGTAGTATGATAGGTTTCTTTGGCACGTGCCAACTCTGATTCGGCAAAGGTCGCTTCATGAAAAAGTAAGTCGACACCGGAAAGTTGTTCCACTATTTCCGGCCTAAAAATCGTATCGGAACAATAGGCATACTTTCTGGGAGGATCCGAAGGCCGGGTCAAACGTGTATTGGCAATCACTTCTCCCTCGGGAGTCACGTAATCAGATCCATTCTTTATCCGGTTTAGTTCGTAAACAGGCACCTTATAAAAATCGACCATATCACGTATAATATGATTAGGGCGTGCTTTTTCGGCAAACAGAAAGCCACAACAAGGAATACGGTGCTGAAGCGGAATAGTAGTGACCGTCATCGAACGATCTTCGTAAACCACTGAAGTCTGTCTGGTATCGAATTCATGAAAAATGACTTTATAGGCCAATGTATGGCAAAAGAAATTGAGCATGGGAGTCAACAACTCCTCCAATCCTTTTGGAGAATGAATGTGTAATTCAGCCGTACGTCCCAGTAACCCGAAAGTGGAAATAAGTCCCATCAATCCGAAGCAATGGTCACCATGCAGATGCGAGATAAAGATATGATTCAACCGTGAGAATTTCAACCGTGATTTACGCAATTGCATTTGTGCTCCTTCTCCGCAATCGATCATAAAAAGTTTATCACGCAAATTAACTACCTGTGAGGTAGCAAAATGCCGGGTAGTAGGCAATGCGGACCCACAACCCAATATATGTAATTCAAATTTTTCCATCTTTCAAACTGTATCTGCAAAGATAGACAATTAAAATTCAGTGCAAAGTCTCACCGAATAAAAAAATAATGAAGGGTTCTGCCAAGATACAAAAAAAGAAAGGGTACTCCTTTACAGGAATACCCTTCAGTTTATCTGAGAAAATATGAATTACTTCTTACCTTCCAACTGTTCTTTCAGAGCAGCCAAAGCATCGATATCACCCAGAGTTGTAGAAGCAGCCTGGTTCTGGATAGCAGGAGTTTCTTCTCTCTTAGAAGATTTCTTTGCATTAGAAGCAGCCTTCTTTTCAGCTCTTTCTTCTGCCTTAGCAACATCTTCGAAAATGCGGCTGTGAGACAAGATGATTCTCTTAGCATCTTTATTGAACTCGATCACTTTGAATTCCAGTTTCTCGTCCATCTGAGCCTGTGAACCGTCTTCTTTAACGAGATGTTTCGGAGTAGCGAAACCTTCAACGCCGTAAGGAAGAGCAACTACAGCGCCTTTATCCAGCATTTCGATAATTGTACCTTCGTGTACAGAACCTACAGTAAATACTGTTTCGAATACATCCCACGGATTCTCTTCAAGTTGTTTGTGACCAAGGCTCAAACGACGGTTTTCTTTATCGATTTCCAATACCTGAACTTCGATATCAGCACCAATCTGAGTAAATTCTGACGGGTGTTTAACCTTCTTAGTCCAAGAAAGGTCAGAGATGTGGATCAGTCCGTCAACACCTTCTTCGATTTCTACAAATACACCGAAGTTAGTGAAATTACGAACCTTAGCAGTATGCTTAGAACCTACAGGATACTTCTCTTCGATAGTTTCCCATGGATCTTGTTTCAGTTGTTTGATACCCAAAGACATCTTACGTTCTTCGCGATCCAAAGTCAGAACTACAGCTTCTACTTCGTCACCGACTTTCATGAAGTCTTGTGCAGAACGCAAATGCTGTGACCATGACATTTCTGAAACGTGGATCAGACCTTCAACACCCGGAGCGATTTCGATGAATGCACCGTAGTCAGCCATAACCACTACTTTACCTTTCACTTTGTCACCTACCTGAAGGTTCGGATCCAAAGCATCCCATGGGTGCGGAGTCAGTTGTTTCAGACCCAAAGCGATACGTTTCTTCTCGTCATCGAAGTCGAGGATAACAACGTTCAACTTCTGATCCAGTTCAACCACTTCTTTCGGATCGCTTACGCGGCCCCAAGACAGGTCAGTGATGTGGATCAATCCGTCTACGCCACCCAGGTCGATGAATACACCATAAGATGTGATATTCTTAACGGTTCCTTCAAGAACTTGTCCTTTTTCGAGCTTACCGATAATTTCTTTCTTCTGTTGTTCCAGTTCAGCTTCGATAAGAGCTTTGTGAGAAACAACCACGTTTTTGAATTCCTGGTTGATTTTAACCACTTTGAATTCCATTGTTTTGCCAACGAATACATCATAGTCACGGATCGGTTTCACGTCGATCTGAGAACCCGGCAAGAATGCTTCGATACCGAATACGTCAACGATCATACCACCCTTAGTGCGACACTTGATGTAACCCTTGATAATTTCTTCGTTTTCCAGAGCAGCATTAACGCGATCCCAAGAGCGAGTAGCGCGAGCTTTTCTGTGTGACAGAACCAACTGTCCTTTTTTGTCTTCCTGATTTTCGATGTATACTTCAACAGTATCACCTACTTTCAAATCAGGATTGTAGCGGAATTCATTCAAAGGAATGATACCATCTGATTTGTAACCGATGTTCACAACAACTTCACGTTTGTTCATTGCGATTACAGTTCCGTCAACAACCTCACGGTCATTTACTTTGTTAAGCGTACCGTCGTAAGCTTTTTCGAGTTCTTCGTGGCTGGCACCAGCGAAGCTCTCGCCGTTTTCATACGCATCCCAGTTGAAGTCTTCAATAGGAGCAACGTTCTTTAAGTTTTCCATTAATAATTAATTGTTTAGTAATTCTTTAATTAAATAAGACATTATATTGATTATATAAATCGGGCGCAAAGATAGAACTATTTTCTTGAATTAGAAAAGAATAGCAAAAAAAATATCAAAAGGAACTACAATCGACATACCTCACATTAATCTCTTCAAAGCTGTGATGGAATCGGATACATATCGGTTGTCCGGTTCTATGGAACGCCAGTAACACAAACTGCCCAGTAAACGCTTCAAGTAAATGGGATCGGTAGAACCAATATGTTCCTGATGTCCGACCAACCCTTTTGTCAGGACGTAGTGCACATTCTTACGAATCTCCCGCTTCTTCACTTTAGGCAGAGTCATCTTCTTGCCTGAGCTAACCGATACTCCCGTAATAATCTTACGTTTATGTCCAGACAAGAAGCGGGTCTTTTTGACATTCATCGTGAAACCTTCTTCCCGAATAATCCTGTGGATTCGTACCAGAACTTCATCTTTCGACAAATAATCACCCGAAAAGGTAAGATCATCGGCATATCTCGTATAAACCAACCCGTATTCACCGGCCAACGCCATCATTTTTTTATCCATCGGATAGGCTATAATATTACTGAGAGCCGGACTGGTAGGCGCTCCCTGCGGAAGACAACATCTGAGACAACAAAGTTCCGCCAAAACTTTCGCGATAGGACGTGAGTACCCCATCTCCCTAAAAGCTGCTCTCACCCTGGGTGAACGTATGGAAGGAAAAAAATCGTGAAGATCTACTTTTAATACATTCTTTCGCCCCAGATGCACCCGTGCATTATCGGATACGGACTTTCCCGGACAAAATCCGGTAACAGCGGGATGTATGTTAGCTAACAATAGAATACGGTGATAGATAGTTTGTTGCATGGAACGAAAATCACCTGCGGGAGCCGAAATATAACGAAATCCGCCACTTCTTTTCCGAACATGAAAACAGGTATATTGGCGCGGTATATAATCCAACACTTCCCTCAATCTGGATTCTTCGGTTGCCAGCAGATTGGCACACCACCTGATAGTTCCGTCATCGAACCGCCTCGCACCGGAAGTTCTGATTCTCTTACTAAAAAAACCTTGGGAAAGCGGACCACTTGCTTTTTCTTTGGCATAAGGATTTTCACTGGCATAGTTACCGGCCCTCCACCTTTTATATCCTTCCTGATTTTTGCTTGAACGAATAATACGAACAACCATCCAACAGGTAACGACAATCACAATACCCAAAAGTAGTTCCATCCTTATACATTATTATATATAGAAGCAATAAAAGAAGAGGATGAGAGTATTTACTTTTCTTTATTATGAGTATCTTAATAAAGAAACCAGAAAGAACCTGAGTTCATGAGGCGACTGCACCTCTTTTTTGCTAAATCTTTATCTCATCCTCTTGACCGCAAAGGTAGAAATATTCTTCTCTGCTAACAAAAATAGTAAGAATAAAGTTAGCGGTTAAACAGCTCAAACGTAAACTTGCAGCCGACCTCGGTATACTTCCAGTTCTCACTACCTACAAAAACGCCAAAATCAAAGATGTGAGTACCGATTCCATATCCCAATTCCACATACGGCTGAAGATGGGGTACTGACAATATACTCGCATACAACCGCTCGTTCTGTACATAACGTGTGTATTTAATCAGATGTTTTAATAATAGGAAAGGAGCTTCATAGGTAAAATGTCCCCGTATATATTTCCGTGAAGCATTATACCAACGACGGTCGAGAAGCTGAAATACTCCTCCGATTTCGTCATTCCAACCTTCAGGAAGATTACTTCGGGTAAAGTTATTAAAGTCGACAAAATACATTTCTTTCTGATTGGTAAACATACCAAATCCAAAACGATAATAGATATTACGCATCAGTCCCAAGGGTATATGATGCTGCAAATCAAACTCCAAACGTTCATATTGTCCGGTACTGCCAAATACCCCCTTGATTCCCCTCTCCCAGTCTATCGAAAAAGTGGGATACTTAGAGCGGAGATTAATCTTACGGTGTCCGTTCATGTAATAGTATAAACAAGGGGTCCACTCCAACCGAACCCGAGGGGCAAAACTCAAATAGGTATTCCTGATTTTGTTCTGGATATCTTCATTGAGTGTCTCCCGACTCTTTGTCAGTGGAACCAACTTAGAGGACTTTACCGCCTTTCGCCTATGGGTAGATAAGCCTACACTTAACTCTAATCCATTAATAATCTCGATACTGTGTCGGAAGTTAAAATATAAATCGTAAAAGTAGTCCAAATGAATCTGATTAAAATCAAATACACTGTCAGGTATGGCTTTCAAATCATCAAGCACATCGCTACTGTAAATCCGGTTGCCGTTACCAAAGTCAATGTGAACAGCTCCCATCTTCTCGGGCAGGTAATTAAATTCGGTATTGACAGACCAATAGAATTCTTTTCGTGTAAAGTTGTAGCCCAACTTAGGTACCACACGCAATAGCCGATCATGCTTAAAAAGTCGGTTATATTTAAACGATTGTCTGTAGGAAAGCCCATTGCTCCCGCTATAACTCAACAAGAAAGGGTTGATAAGTGGTGAGCACTTCACGCTTCCCAGATTGGAGAGGTTCAATTTATAATCACTGATCAGTACGTCTCCCACCTGTCCCCAAAACACCTGACTCTTACTCTTTGGTTTGATGTTGCGTTGAATGGTATCTTTACGCAACGCATCTTCTTTGTATAGTCTGCGCTCAGCCTCCGACAAAGGAATAGGCCTCAATGTTTCAAAATAAGCACTATCCGTATGGAAAGAGGTAGTCTCGCATTGCAAGTTATAAGAGTCTGAAAGATCATATTTACTTTTTCCTTTTATTCTCGCCCTCACCTTCTCTTTCCATTTATTCTGATTTTCTTCAAGCACAATATCTTGATAGTTGAGCGATGCCACATAAACTCCATTAATACGGTTACCCAAAAAATTAAACTGTCCTTCGACATTATAGCTGACCGGAAGAAACTCATCATCCTTTCCTACACTACCCATTTTTATCAGGCAACTGAACAATAGCAGTTCCGACCTGCCGGAAAAACGTATTTCGCGGACACTCCACACGTCACTACTCACAATCATATATCCACCCACCAACTGATCACTCTTACTTCTGGGGATAAACCGTATCTTATATTGTCGGTTGTCCGTCCCACCCATTACGGAATCGATCAGATACTTATAATATTTCCGCCCGTTTTTGGCCAAAGGCGAAAGCAATCGGTCGTAAAGCAGCGTTGAAGAATAAAGATTGATATTGAAATACTCGAGCATCCCCGGTACTCCCCGGCTATTATGCACAGTGCCCATAGAAGCTTTCACCTTCTGGTCATAGATATTAGGAGCTGTAAAATGCAGATCACTATACGTCTCCACCATATACTGCCGTACACCTTTTTGAAGACGGAACATGGAAGGTACATACCGGAGAATAAAATTCTTTCGTTTGATGTCCATCGTACCTTTTATATATAGATCGGCCCGATAGTCGGTCACTAACTTTTCGTAAAAAGGAGCGAAAGTCATCACATTATTCAAAATAGAATCGGCAGAGATGGGACGATTGGTCTGAGGATCAAGAACAACGTTAGCCACTCCCTTTTGAACAAAACAGAGCGAGAATAACCAAAAACACCATATTAATATATTGCACCTCAAATACTAATCTCCTTATTGAAGGCAAATATAAAAAAAATCCGATTATGCGACTAATAAATTCATATTTTATAGTAATCTCCGGATAGGTAAAGTATACAAAAAAGTTCTTTCGCCCACAAACAAATAGGGGTGTACAAAGAAAAAACATATTTATTTTGCAAAATACCCCTATAAAAATAGGGGTATATTAGAAAAAACATATAATTTTGCACCCAACAACCAATAAAAGAGACACCATCATGTCAAAAATGAGATTTTTCGCACTACAAGAGCTATCTAACAGAAAGCCCTTAGAAATTACTACTCCCTCTAATAAACTATCCGATTATTATGCCAGCCATGTATTCGATCGTAAGAAGATGCAAGAGTACCTTCCCAAAGAAGCATACAAAGCAGTAGTAGACGCTACCGAAAAAGGCACCCCTATCAGCCGAGAAATGGCCGACCTGATAGCCAACGGCATGAAAAGCTGGGCAAAATCGCTCAATGTGACACACTACACGCACTGGTTTCAGCCACTGACAGACGGAACGGCCGAGAAACATGACGGCTTTATCGAGTTCGGTGAAGACGGTGAAGTAATCGAACGTTTTTCCGGCAAATTACTGATCCAGCAGGAACCGGATGCTTCTTCTTTCCCTAATGGTGGAATCCGTAATACATTCGAAGCCCGCGGTTACACAGCATGGGACGTTTCATCACCGGCTTTCGTAGTAGACACCACTCTTTGTATCCCGACGATTTTTATCTCATATACAGGTGAAGCACTTGACTACAAAACTCCATTATTAAAAGCATTGGCAGCCGTTGACAAAGCTGCTACCGAAGTATGCCAGCTTTTCGACAAAAACATCACCCGGGTATTCACCAATTTGGGTTGGGAACAGGAATATTTTTTGGTTGACACCTCTTTATATAATGCCCGCCCCGACCTTCGACTAACAGGACGCACCTTGATGGGACATTCTTCGGCCAAGGACCAACAGTTGGAAGATCATTACTTCGGTTCTATTCCACCACGCGTCACAGCTTTCATGAAAGAACTTGAAATAGAGTGTCACAAGCTGGGCATACCGGTAAAGACCCGCCACAATGAAGTTGCTCCCAACCAGTTTGAATTGGCTCCCATTTTTGAAAACTGTAATCTGGCGAATGACCACAATCAGCTGGTAATGGACCTGATGAAACGTATCGCACGCAAACATCATTTTGCTGTTCTTTTCCATGAAAAACCCTACAATGGCGTTAATGGTTCGGGCAAACATAACAACTGGTCGCTCTGCACCGATACAGGCATCAACCTCTTTGCACCGGGTAAAAATCCAAAAGGAAACATGCTATTCCTTACTTTCCTGGTAAACGTATTAATGATGGTCCACAAGAATCAGGATCTGTTGCGTGCTTCTATTATGAGTGCCGGAAACAGTCACCGTTTGGGAGCCAACGAAGCACCTCCCGCTATCTTGTCCATTTTCCTGGGTTCACAACTGTCAGCTACACTCGATGAAATTGTCCGTCAGGTGACCAACTCAAAAATGACTCCGGAGGAGAAGACAACTTTGAAATTAGGTATCGGGCGTATACCCGAAATCCTGCTCGATACCACCGACCGTAATCGCACTTCTCCTTTTGCATTCACAGGAAATCGTTTTGAGTTCCGTGCCGCCGGCTCCTCAGCCAACTGTGCTGCTGCCATGATTGCCATAAATGCTGCCATGGCCAACCAGTTGAATGAATTTAAAGCATCGGTAGACAAACTGATGGAAGAGGGTATCGGTAAGGACGAAGCAATCTTCCGCATCCTGAAAGAAAATATCATAGCCTCCGAACCTATCCGTTTTGAGGGTGACGGCTACTCAGAAGAGTGGAAACAGGAAGCAGCCCGCCGCGGACTAACCAACATCTGCCATGTTCCGGAGGCCCTGATGCATTATATGGATAACCAATCGAGAGCCGTACTGATAGGCGAACGTATCTTCAACGAAACCGAACTCGCCTGTCGTCTGGAAGTGGAATTGGAAAAATATACCATGAAGGTACAGATTGAAAGCCGCGTATTGGGTGATCTGGCCATCAACCACATCGTCCCTATCGCTGTCAGCTACCAGAACCGTCTTTTGGAAAACCTTTGCAGAATGAAGGAAATCTTCTCTGAAGAAGAATACGAAGTAATGAGTGCCGATCGGAAAGAACTTATTAAAGAAATCTCTCACCGTGTATCTGCTATTAAAGTACTGGTACGCGACATGACAGAAGCCCGCAAAGTAGCCAATCACAAAGAGAACTTCAAAGAGAAAGCATTTGCTTACGAAGAGACCGTACGTCCTTACCTGGAAAGCATACGCGACCATATAGACCATCTCGAGATGGAAATTGACGATGAAATCTGGCCGTTGCCCAAATACAGAGAACTGTTATTCACGAAGTAAGCCATACTTGATGTCTCCCCGTAAGAAGGTCCTTTTCAAAGATCTCTTATGGGGAGCTTTTCATTTCCCGGGTTTCCTCTACCCAATCCTACTTTCCTGCCGGCAAACATCCCAGCGTCTGTCAACAAAAGATTGAAAGAGATCAATGCTCAATTTGAAAGATAGATAAACCGAAGTTCCATATTGCGCTTCTTGCTCTCAGAAAGAGTATGCTCACTCTCCTAAATAGCCCGCCCGACTTCCAAAATGTAAAGCATACATAGCAAACTTTTCGATAAACTATTCTGTTTTTCATTTTTTCTTTCTACATTTGTGCTTTATAACACAGTTTTGCAACAGATATGGTAAAGATGAATTTGTCAGAAATAAACGTTCCCGAACGTATTGCAGAGATGTGGGCTCCTCTAAACGCAGAGCAAAGGGAGTTCCTGGCCAATAATTTCACCCTTCAAAATTACAAAAAGAATGAAACAATTTATTGTGAAGGTGAATCACCTACCTATCTGATGTGTCTGCTTAGCGGCAAAGTAAAAATCTATAAAGACGGTGTAGGAGGCAGAAGTCAGATTATACGCATGATAAAGCCTACAGAATATTTCGGTTACCGGGCTTACTTTGCCAAAGAAGACTATGTGACTGCCGCTTCTGCGTTCGAACCTTCAACCATCTGCCTGATTCCCATGAGTGCTATCATGACACTGGTAAGCCAGAACAATGACCTGGGTATGTTTTTCATTCGTCAATTGTCTATCGACCTCGGTATTGCCGATGAAAGAACCGTCAATCTGACCCAAAAACACATTCGCGGACGCTTGGCCGAATCACTGCTTTTCCTCAAAGAAAGCTATGGATTGGAAGAAGATGGCTCTACGTTAAGTATCTATCTTTCACGCGAGGATTTGGCTAACCTATCGAATATGACTACTTCTAATGCCATCCGTACATTATCCAACTTCGCAACCGAACGACTGATCACCATCGACGGACGAAAAATCAAGATCATCGACGAGGAAAAACTTAAGAAGATCAGCAAAATAGGATAAAAGCGCTTTGTCGCTATTCAATAACTTAACACACATTTATTACCATGAAAAAAGGAATTACTCTTCTTCTTTTGTCTCTGCTTTTCATCACCCCCGGATGTAAACAGTCAAAAGAAACCATCGTGAACGAATACAATATCGTTCCGTTGCCAAACCAAATGATTCCCCAACAGGGACGGTTCGAAATAAGTAAAAAAGTAAGAGTCATAACAACCGCTTGTACACCGGACGTACAAATCATTGCCGACAGCCTCATCAACCGATTGAAGCTGACATCAGGAATTACCATAAAGCAAACTTTCGAGAACGTAACGGACGAGCCTGTTATTCGTTTCGTGCCGCAAGACGGAATGCCCGAAGAGGGATATAAACTCTCTGTCACTCCTCAAAATATCACCCTTACAGCTTCTACCCCCAAGGGATTTTTCTATGCAGTGCAAACACTTTATCAGTTATTGCCACCCGTTGTATATGGTAATCAAAAGGTGAAGAACGCCGAATGGTCGGTACCGGCTGTCGAAATAGAAGATGCTCCGCGCTTTGCATACCGTGGTCTGATGCTGGACGTATGTCGCCACTTCTCCCCGGTGGAATATATATATAAATTCATCGATATGCTGGCCATGCACAAGATGAACACTTTCCACTGGCATCTGACCGACGACCAGGGATGGAGAATCGAAATAAAAAAATATCCTAAACTGACTGAGATAGGTTCCAAACGTAAAGAGACATTAGTAGATTATTACTATGTAAACTACCCGCAAGTCTTTGACGGCAAAGAGCATGGCGGATACTATACACAGGAGCAGATCAAAGCCATTGTAGACTATGCAGCCAGCAAATTTATCACGGTGATCCCCGAAATCGAGATGCCGGGGCATGCAATAGCAGCCATTGCTTCTTATCCGGAACTTTCATGTACACCGGACAGCACATGCGATGTGACAGGAACCTGGGGTGTATTTGAGCAGGTATTCTGCCCTTCAGACACCACTTTCCAATTCCTTGAAGGAGTGATGGATGAAGTTATGGATCTCTTCCCCAGCAAATACATCCATATCGGTAGTGATGAATGCCCGAAAACAGCCTGGATCAACAGTGAATACTGCCAGTCGTTGATCAAACAACTGGGACTGAAAGACGATGTCACCCCCAACGTTATCGATGGGAAGAAACATACCAAAGAAGAGAAGTTACAAAGCTACTTCATCACCCGCATGGAGAAATACTTGAATAGTAAAGGGCGTAACATCATCGGATGGGACGAAATTCTGGAAGGCGGACTGGCCCCGAATGCCACCGTTATGTCCTGGAGAGGAGTAGAGGGTGGATTAAATGCAGCCAAAGCCGGACACAACGCCATTATGACACCAAATCCATACGCATATCTGGATCAGTATCAGGAAGAACCGGAGATAGCTCCCGTCACCATCGGTGGATATAATACGCTTAAAAAGACTTACAGCTACAACCCTGTACCGGACGATGCAAACGAACTGGTGAAAAAGCATATCATCGGTGTACAGGGTAACATCTGGACGGAATACATGCCCGGCAATGACAACCGCGACTATCAGGCTTTCCCACGTGCAGTAGCCATCGCCGAAACGGGCTGGACATTGAATGCAAACAAAAACTGGAATAACTTTTGCCAACGCATGGTAGAAGACTTCCGTCGTATGGATGTGAAAAATGTCAAAGCTTGCCGCAATTTCTTCGATGTGAATATCAATACACATGTAGACGAAACTAATACGTTGAAAGTAGTACTGGAAAGTTTCTACCCCAATGCCGAAATTCACTATACAACAAATGGAAGCGTTCCAACAGTAGAATCTGCCATTTACAATCAGCCTTTCGCCTTATCCGGCGAAATGGACGTGAAAGCCGCTGCTTTCAAAGACGGAAAGATGTTGGGCAAGGTCAGTGGAAAGAAGTTGTATGGCAATCTGATCAGTGGTAAAAGTTTCACAGTGACTCCGCCCATCGGAGCGGCCAAAGGCGACATTTTTGGTGAAAATGATGTTCTCGGTACTGATATAAGCACTTTCGGACTGACCAACGGTAAACGTGGCAACATCGCTTCGATGACTCCGTGGAGCGGATTCCGGATGAACGACGCCTGCAATAAACTGGTATTTATTGTTGAATTCGAACAGCCTACTACTGTCAGCAAAGTGGTCTTCGGTTCGTTATACAATCCCGCATCAGTCATTCTCCCTCCCAGTGTAGCTACTGTCGAGACCTCTTCCGACGGACGGAAGTATGATAAAATGGCAGAAGCTTCCTTCAAACGGAACTATCCTGAAAGAGGCAGAAAGGCATTCACTGACACATTAGGCTTTGCCCCCAAAGAAGTCAAGTATATCAAAATCACTCTTCAAAATGGTGGTACTTTACGAAACGGTATTGATTTCGTGAAAGACCCGAATGAAAAAGATGTGGTTCAGGCTAACATCTATTTAGACGAAATAGAAGTATATTAACGACCACATCATACTCCACAAAAACGCGGAGGACACAGAGTATTATTTCATTTCTGAAAATATAAACTCTGCGTCCTCCGCTTTATTTCCGGACACAATTACTGTCCAAAGAGACAACTGCGTCCGGAATATCTTTGTAGCTTTTTACAAATCTTAGATCAATCCCTTTTCAGACAGATAGCGTTCAGCTTCAATAGCAGCTTTACATCCGCTTCCGGCTGCTGTAATAGCCTGACGATAATGCGGATCAGCTACGTCACCTGCAGCAAATACTCCGGGTACCTTGGTACGAGGACTGTCATCGTCGGTGGTAATATATCCCACTTCATCAGTATCCAGATAGGGTTTAAAGATGTCCGAATTCGGTTTATGCCCGATAGCAAGGAAGAAACCGTCGATAGGTAATGAATAGCGTTCTTCATCGGGCTCCTCCCAACGTTTCACAAGATTCATACCTTCTACACCGTTCTCACCGAAAAGACCAACTACATTATGCTCAAAAAGTACTTCAATCTTATCGTGCTTCCTCACACGCTCCTGCATAATTTTCGAAGCACGAAGATAAGGCTTGCGCACAACCAGATAAACCTTGGAAGCAAGTCCGGCCAAATAGATCGCTTCTTCACAAGCAGTGTCACCACCACCTACCACAGCAACCACTTTCTTACGATAGAAAAAACCGTCGCAAGTAGCACAAGCGCTTACCCCCATACCGGCATACTTCTTTTCATCGTCCAGCCCTAAATATTTGGCTGTAGCTCCGGTGGCGATAATCAACGAATCGGCTTCGATTACTTTTTCACCATCGATTGTAATTTTGTAAGGAGCCTGACCAAGATCAGAAGCGGTAGCAATCCCAAAACGGATGTCAGCACCAAAACGTTCGGCCTGTGTACGAAGATCTTCCATCAATTGCGGTCCGCTGATTCCTTGCGGATAGCCCGGGAAATTTTCTACATCGGTAGTGGTAGTCAACTGTCCACCCGGCTGTATTCCTTCGTAAAGCACCGGTGACAAATTTGCACGTCCAGCATAGATAGCGGCTGTATAGCCGGCTGGTCCTGAACCTATAATAAGGCATTTAATTCTTTCTGTTTCCATACTCCTATTTATATTTTACGACTTACTATTTATCGCTTGAAATCATTTCCCTCTCCTACCGAAGATCAATCACTTCGGCATGAGGATATTGTTTCTTATCAAACACAAACATACCATCGGCATATTTCAAACCTGTCTGATAACCGGTCACAGTGATCTCGCTACGACTCTTATCACGTTGTTCCATCATAATGAACAAGGGTTGATAAGTCTCTTTACTCACATAAAGCACAATTCGCGATAAATCTCTCTTCTTATCAGTAGCAGTCAATACTACCTCATAGACCGGTTTGCCACCAAAGTTCTTCAATGATCCGATCTTATAGTCGAAGCCATGACGGTATATCTGTAAAAGCGCATACGGATTAAGGCCCTGCAATTCGGTCCCGGTAGGGTTACTGATATTAACTTCATCACTGCTTCTCAGATAGCTCCACTGGGTCTTACCATCGAACCAAGTAATACCATCGTCTGTTTTCAGTACAAACTTTTCCCCTTTGAGTTCGATGACTCCGGCAGACTGTCCGGCCATCCTGCTTTTGTTAAACACTGTCACGTTGAATTCCGCACGGATACCGCCTGCCTTTTCAAATGTGGCCGCCGTCTTATCAAGCACAACTTTTGCCTGCATTTGTTGTTGAGCAAACACAGGCAAAGTCAGTAAAGCTATCCAAATGCTAATTATAATCTGCTTCATTGTATACACTCATTTAACGTTTGATTATTGAATATTGTTCAAACGCATTTCAAGGTCATTTTCGTCCACACACAGCACATCGCGTGCCTTGCTTCCCTGTGAGGGACCTACAATACCGGCCTTTTCCAGCTGATCCATCAAACGCCCGGCACGATTGTAGCCGATGGAGAATTTGCGCTGTATCAGCGAAGTAGATCCCTGCTGGTGAATCACAATCAACCGGGCAGCTTCCTCAAACAACGGATCGAGCCGTCCCATATCGACTTCACCCAAATCACTGCCGCTATCTTCACTCACATATTCGGGCAGGAAGAAGGCGGTAGGATATCCCTGCTGACGTGAAATATACTTGGTGATTTCTTCCACTTCGGGCGTATCGATAAATGCACACTGTACACGTACCGGATCGGCTCCCTGAAGGAAGAGCATATCACCGCGACCGATCAACTGATTGGCTCCCGGACGGTCGAGGATAGTACGTGAGTCCATCATCGCTGACACGCGAAATGCGATACGTGCCGGGAAGTTGGCCTTAATAGTACCTGTAATGATATTGGTAGTCGGACGCTGGGTTGCGATAATCATATGAATACCTACGGCACGTGCCAACTGCGCAATACGGGCGATCGGTAGTTCTATCTCCTTACCGGCTGTCATAATCAAATCACCAAACTCATCAATAACCACTACGATATAAGGCATAAATTTATGCCCCTTTTCCGGATTCAGGCGGCGATTGATGAACTTCTCGTTGTACTCTTTAATGTTGCGCACATGAGCCATTTTCAGCAGATCATAGCGGCTGTCCATCTCTACACAAACGGAATTGAGGGTCTGCACCACTTTAGTTACGTCAGTGATGATAGCATCTTCACCATCGGGAAGTTTTGCAAGAAAATGATGCTCAATGACAGAATAAATGCTGAATTCCACTTTCTTAGGATCTACCAGAACAAACTTCAATTCGGCAGGATGCTTCTTATAAAGCAGTGAAGTGATGATAGCGTTCAAGCCGACAGATTTACCCTGCCCGGTAGCACCTGCCACCAATACGTGCGGCATTTTGCAAAGATCAACCATGAATACCTCATTCGTAATGGTTTTACCAAGTGCAATAGGCAAATCATAGGTTGACTCCTGAAACTTCTTACTACCTATAATAGACTGTCCTGAAACGATCTTCGGATTTGAGTTAGGTACCTCGATACCGATCGTACCTTTCCCAGGTATGGGAGCAATGATACGAATGCCCAACGCAGAAAGGCTCAAAGCGATATCGTCTTCCAAGCCACGAATCTTTGAAATACGTACTCCTTGTTCCGGAGTGATCTCATAAAGAGTTACCGTAGGTCCTACCGTAGCTTTAATCGTACTTATTTCAATGCCAAAACTACGCAATGTATTGATAATACGGTCTTTATTTGCATTCTGTTCCTCCATATTGATGGTAGGCTCACTATTTTCATAGTGTTTCATCAAATCGATAGTAGGAAAATGATAGTTCTCTAAATCCAGTTTAGGGTTGTAAGGTTCAGTCTCCGTACCCTGATAATTTTCATCATCGGCAGCAGGCTCTATCTCGAACTCAGGCTCTTTATCTGCCGACGCTGCCCGAAAAGGAGGTACGGGATCAGGAGCTGTCTGTTCAAAAGTCATAGTCACATCACCATCGGATGTCACCTCCCTGTCTTCCGGAGTCACAGGCATTTCGGTTGAAGATTCGACAGGTGTTTCAGGCACAACAGTAGTTTCCACCTTTTTCACCGGTACTTCCTGACGGAAAGTACGATTTACATCAAATTCCACTTCCTGAGGTTTCGGGTTATCATATTCATGTGGTTGAGGGGCCTGAGTAACTTCAGCAAGTTCTTCTTTTTGTTTACGCTTCAAGAAACTAAGACTAAAAAGCTTACGCAGCCAAATGATGGTGCGGGCACTCATATATATAAGGAAACAAATACCTGTTGCCAGAAGAATCAGCCATACACCCGGAATGCCGACTTGAGAAATCAGCCAGTTACTGATGTTATAACCATGCAATCCACCCAGATAGATGAAGGAGTCCTGATAATGGTCCATAAAAACGAAACCAAGGAAAACAGAAAACCAAATGAGCAGCAATGAACATCCGATAAACCATTTCCAAAGGCGTACCACACGCACACGCATTAATTTGAGTCCGGCAACAGCCAGATAGATTAAAATAAAGAAAGAGGAAACACCAAAACAATCATTGATCAGGTAGCTTGCCAACTGAGCTCCCCGGGAACCTGCATAGTTCTTTACGTGATTGTTCACAGCAGCAAGGTCCTGGGCATTTCCGCTATCAATAATACTTTGGTCAGCTGCTCCAGTGAAAAAGAAAGAGGTAAAGGCCAGTAACAAATAGACTGAGAAAATGACCAGTACCAACCCGATTACAAAGTGAATTGTTTCGTTCCTGAAGAAAGCCACATATTTTTTTGTGGAAGCCGGCTTCTGTTCTGCTTCCTTATCTGATTTCTTTTTTGCCATGTGGATGATGAATCTTAAGCTATATGATTAATGATGCAAAAATAGTAAAAAAAAGAATTTCATTGGACTACCCACAACTTTTTCTTACCTTTGCGTTTCAATTCAAGCAGATATGAAAAAAGAGAGTCAAGTAATATTTGATAAGAATGTGATAGAATTCGTTACAGTAGCCGCCGAGTTCTGCGCTTTTTTGGAACGTGCCGAAAGTATGAAACGCAGTACGTTTGTTGATACCACCCTTAAAATACTTCCTTTGCTTTATCTAAAAGCATCCATGCTTCCGAAATGCGAAATGATAGGTGATGAATCACCTGAAACGTATGTAACGGAAGAAATTTACGAAGTGTTACGCATCAACCTGGCATCCATATTGGTAGAAAAAGACGATTATCTGGAAGTATTTCTACCCGACATGGCTTACAGTGACGAACCGATCAAAAAGAATATTTCGGAAGATTTGGCCGATATCTATCAGGATATCAAAGACTTTATCTTCGTATTCCAGCTGGGATTGAACGAGACGATGAACGATTCCCTCGCCATCTGCCAAGAAAACTTCGGACTCTTGTGGGGACAAAAACTGGTAAACACCATGCGTGCCCTGCATGACGTAAAATATAGTCCGAAAGCCCGGGGAGAAGACGAAGAGGAAGAAGAGTACGAACCCGAAAACAATGAAGACTGTCACTGTGAAGATGACGACTGCCATTGTCACGATCATGGCTGCCATTGCCATGATGATGAATAAAAGAATATGATTTTAAAAAGAACCATAAGCAAAGAAGAGGTGAAGGAGATGCCCAAAGCAGCATTTCCCGGACGGATTCATGTAATACAGACTGAAAGTGAGGCGCAAAAAGCGGTGGCTTATCTGCAATCCCAAGCCATCTTGGGAATCGACAGCGAGACACGTCCCTCATTCACCAAGGGACATTCTCATAAAGTAGCATTACTTCAGATTTCATCTGACGAGTGTTGCTTTCTGTTTCGCCTGAACATGACCGGCCTAACCCAACCTATCATAGAACTACTTGAAGATCCGAAAGTAATCAAAGTGGGCCTTTCGCTAAAAGACGACTTCATGATGTTACACAAACGAGCCCCTTTCAATCAACAGGCATGCATTGAGTTACAAGAGTACGTCCGTCCTTTCGGCATTCAGGATAAGAGCCTGCAAAAGATATACGGTATCTTGTTTAGTGAGAAAATCTCAAAATCACAGCGTCTTTCTAATTGGGAAGCAGATGTACTGACGGATGCTCAAAAGCAATACGCAGCTACAGATGCTTGGGCCTGCCTCAACATATATCACTTATTGGAGGAACTGAAACGAACAGGAAACTACGAATTGGCTCCGGAAGAGGAAGCCACAGAGAAAGTAAAAGTAGGTTCAGATCAACAATAAAAGTAAAAACAACATAATAAATTTATGCATAAAGTATATCTTAAACCCGGCAAAGAAGACTCATTGAAACGGTTCCACCCCTGGATTTTTTCTGGTGCCATCGCCCACTTCGACGGCGAACCCGAGGAAGGTGAAGTAGTGGAAGTGTACACTTCAAAAAAAGAATTTATTGCCAAAGGGCATTTCCAGATCGGAAGTATTGCTATACGTGTACTTTCGTTCAAACAAGAAGAGATTAACCACGATTTCTGGAAACACAAATTGGAAGTGGCCTACGACATGCGACGCAGTATTGGTATCGCTACCAATCCGACCAACAATACCTATCGCCTGGTACATGGAGAAGGCGATAATCTGCCCGGACTCGTTATCGATGTTTATGCCCGGACTGCTGTGATGCAGGCACACTCTGCAGGAATGCATGTAGACCGTATGGCCATTGCCGAAGCTTTGTCCGAAGTTATGGGTGATCAGATTGAAAATATCTATTATAAATCAGAAACGACCCTCCCATTTAAAGCAGACCTTTTCCCGGAGAACGGTTTCCTTAAAGGAGGAAGCAGCGACAACATCGCTCAGGAATATGGGCTGAAGTTCCATGTAGACTGGCTGAAGGGACAAAAAACAGGTTTTTTTGTAGACCAGCGTGAGAATCGTGCTCTACTGGAGCGTTATGCCAAGGGGCGGTCGGTATTAAATATGTTCTGTTATACCGGAGGCTTTTCCTTTTACGCCATGCGTGGAGGTGCCAAACAGGTGCACTCGGTAGACAGTTCTGCAAAAGCCATCGATCTGACTAATAAAAATGTAGAATTAAACTTCCCGGGAGATACCCGTCATGCAGCCTTTGCTGAAGATGCTTTCAAATATCTCGACCGTATGGGTGACCAGTACGACTTGATCATTCTTGATCCTCCGGCATTTGCCAAACATAAGGATGCGCTGCGCAATGCCCTTCAGGGCTACCGCAAGCTCAATGCCAAAGCATTTGAGAAAATCAAACCGGGTGGTATCTTATTCACCTTCTCATGTTCGCAAGTAGTGACCAAAGATAATTTCCGTACTGCTGTATTTACTGCTGCCGCCATGTCGGGCAGAAGTGTACGTATACTACATCAGTTGACCCAGCCCGCAGACCATCCGGTGAACATCTATCACCCGGAAGGGGAATATCTCAAAGGATTGGTGCTCTATGTAGAATAATCATTCCATAAGCATAAAAGCAGCAGCCTCAAAGTTAATTAGAGTTAACAAACAGAAGATTTTCATCAAATCATTATGTTATATAACATAAATCCCTTTATCTTTGCACTGTGTTTTTCATGGTATTAGATTTAAGGTTAATAAAGATTGGCTGTCCGGGAGGATAGCCTTTTTTTTATTTTTTTATTTGTTTATTTGTATATATGAAGAGAGAATAGATTACTGCGGGATCAATGAATAAACTTAGAAATAAAGATAGATATTCAGCCCTTTACCTCCTCCAATTTATTCATTGACTCTATTTGGTTAACAATCCATCTAATAATGCAAAAGAACCGTCCTGCAGCAGGTGGTGGATGACCTGTTTCTTTAATTAAATAAGCAGTAACCTCTACCTTTTATTTTTTTGTTTTACTAACATAATCACCGGATTATCTTCTTCATTCAACCTAGAGGCTATTTCTTTCAATTTACCATCTTTCAGTTGGTCTTTCTTATAAATTTCAACAAGTCGGGCTGCATTTAGACTTGTGACGTCTTCAATTTCACGATTAATTGGTTTCGCTGTCATAGCCACTGTTCTTTTGTCCACATAGTCATCATTGTATATGGTAACTTGAAATACCGCCTTTTCTTCTTTGTCATACACCAGTTCATCAGCATAGAATCCGTTGCCCTTTTCAAAGTTAAATACATTTTTAACGGCTTCCATAAAGTAATAACGGTCGGTATGGATACCCATATAAAGAAAAACTTCCGGTTCCATGGTATGTGCAGAAGGAGTTCTTACAACAAAAGGACTTAATGTACCATCCGACGCATAGTTATACAATGTATCAGCCGATGTATCCATAAGTGTACATTTCCCGTTACTCAGGCGTATCTGATAAGAATAATTTGCTATAAACCTATCTCCATCATTCACAATTGGTGTATCAATCGTTTTGAAAGGAATAAAAATATCACGGGTGATACTTCCATCCTGTTTTGATAGGATAATATGGTATGATTTGGTTCTATCCTCTCCTTTACTGTGATAATCTGACATATCATAGCAAATTAAATTATCTTTGTCATAATCGAAAATAGATGAAACTTCCCGATCAAGACTCAAACACCGTTTGAACTTTCCATAAAGATCATACACTAAGATTTTATTTCCCGGTGACTTTACGAATATTTCACCATTGTTTTCATCAAGAATAATCTCATTAATCCTCGCATATTCTTCTGCTCCTTGCCCCCGACGATTTATCTTCCTCACTCCCTTACCGGTTTTTCTGTCAAAAATAAAAATATCCCCATCATTATTCCTATTTGTCGCCAATATATATTCTTTTCCCACATCCTGCACCAGACCTTGTGTAAGAAACTCGTCAGTGGTCTCCAACGCAACATATTCTACATCCATAAAGTCCTGAAGAATCAATTCTTTTTTAGGATAACTTTTCGAAACGTCAACAATGATTAAATCATTGTTTGACTGTTTATTTTCTCCACACCCCGCTAATACCACCAACAGAATGACTGCTAAAATCGTTTTTGTTTGTTTCATTTCAGTTATTGTTTATTTGATAAAGAAGAACCTGTTTAGAGCCTGTAAAAAAATGGCTGAAATCTTTTTAATCTAAACTTTCCGTATCAGCCGAATAGTTTCTTTCTTTGGAGTAACCAAACTTTAAAAAAGATATATCAGACTGATTTTAAGGAAAGAGAGTGGCAATATATAACAAAAGTATTGAACCTGCAAGAAAGAAAGCGAAAATAAGATTTACAAATGATTTAGAATGCCATTTTTTATTTAGTGAAGACCGGCTACCAATGGCATATGCTTCCTCTTGACCTCCCTAAGTGGCAGTTGGTTTACTACTACTATCGCAAATGGGCGACCTTGTTGGATTTTGACTTGCTATGAGAGAAATTCCCTAAAGACCTTTTTTCCCTGCGCAAATAAAGAAGAAAACAAATGGCTTTCCCCTCTTATCATAAGCCATTATAAACAAGACTATTACGATCCTTCATGCGATCTTTACTCCGGCCCGCATACCCGGATAAGATTCAGACCATCTTCGCTAAAGATACGAAGGAAAACAAAATGCTTTTATAGGCATAAACAAATAAGATAACAGATACATCACACCATATGTCAAACCGTTACGTTTACTTTCTCTACTAAAACGAAGAGTGGAAAATGGAAGATCAAAATTCATTTTTCGTATGAGAAGCGTACAAAAGGTTTTAGAGTCCGCTGAAATCGCCCCCTCAAATACCGGACAAAGTTCGGTTGCCACACCTTCGTTATCGAAATAACAGGCTTTAAGATTATTATGGAGGAAAACTTAAACCGGCTCTTAGATTAAATAAGATAGCAACGGATTATATATACCCACATTAAAAAAACAAATTATTAATCGTAATTTTGCAGGTTTATTTCTGACATTTAGTCATTTATACAATAGAAGTAAGTCATTTGGAATAGACCGCTTTCTTTTTTATAGACCTTTCATTCTCTGTTTTTTCCGATTTTCTTTTGCCATTTTCCTTTTCTCATTGCCTTTTATCCCATGCTTTTTCCACTCTGTCAACTAAAAATATTATATTTGCACCTGATCTGCCATAGACAGGCACGACGGGAAACACATCAATAAAAGTTATGAATATAAAAAATCGTTTGATTATTATGAACTTCCTGCAATTCTTTGTATGGGGGTCGTGGTTAATTTCACTAGGTGGCTATATGGAAAGAGGCCTCCATTTTGAAGGTGGGCAAATCGGAGCCATTTTCGCAACAATGGGAATCGCATCCATTATCATGCCGGGAATAACAGGCATTATAGCCGACAAATGGTTCAATGCCGAACGCCTTTATGGTATTTGCCACTTGCTGGGAGCCGGCTGCTTGTTCTACGCTTCTACCGCCACCGACTATAATCAAATGTATTGGGCCATGTTACTCAATCTAATGGTTTACATGCCTACTCTTTCGCTCGCCAATACTGTTTCGTACAATGCACTCGAACAATATAAATGCGATTTAGTAAAAGACTTCCCGCCTATCCGTGTATGGGGAACCATCGGTTTCATTTGTGCTATGTGGGCAGTGGACCTTACCGGATTCAAAAACTCCAGTGCTCAACTTTATGTCGGAGCAAGCTCGGCATTACTTCTCGGACTGTATTCTTTCACTCTGCCCCCCTGCCCCCCTGCAAAAAATCAGAGCAAAACCCTATTGTCTTCTTTCGGTCTAGATGCCCTCAGCCTATTCAAAAGAAAAAAGATGGCTATCTTTTTCTTTTTCTCGATGTTACTGGGTGCAGCCTTGCAAATCACAAATACATATGGTGATGCATTTTTGGGGAGTTTCGCCAAAATACCCGAATTTGCCGACTCTTTCGGTGTCAAGCACTCGGTAATCCTGCTGTCCATCTCACAAATGTCCGAGACACTGTTTATCCTGGCCATTCCTTTCTTCCTGAAACACTTCGGAATCAAACGTGTCATGCTCATCAGTATGTTTGCCTGGGTATTCCGATTCGGACTGTTTGGCTTTGGTGATCCGGGATCAGGCATCTGGATGCTGATTTTATCAATGATAGTATACGGTATGGCATTTGATTTCTTCAACATTTCCGGTTCTTTATTTGTTGAATTGGAAACCAAACCTGAGACAAGGGCCAGTGCACAAGGTTTGTTCTTCATTATGACAAACGGATTGGGCGCTGTCATCGGAGGATATGCCAGTGGAGCCGTAGTGGATGCATTCTCTGTATATGAAAACGGAATGTTGGCAAGTCGCAACTGGCCGGCTATCTGGTTCATATTTGCAGCATATGCACTGGCTATCGGTATTTTGTTTGCAATTGTTTTCAGATACAAACATCAACCGGGAGAACTTAAGAAAGTGAACAATTAACAATGGATAAGAAAGTAGAATTACAGGTATTGAACATTTCTAACAGCCAGGCGCAGGTAGGTGCCTATGCAATGGTATTGGGAGAAGTAGATGGCGAACGGCAGCTACCTATTATAATAGGACCTGCCGAGGCACAAGCTACAGCCATTTGCCTGAAAGGAATAAAGGCCCCACGCCCGCTGACACACGATTTATTCTATTCGTGTCTGAATGTTTTGGGAGCAACTCTGCTCCGGGTACTAATATACAAAGCCAAAGAAGGCGTTTTCTATTCGTATATCTACTTTAAAAAAGACGAAGAAATTATTCGGATAGATGCCCGTACCTCGGATGCAGTGGCACTGGCCGTCAGAGCAGATTGTCCTATCTTTATATACGAATCTATTCTTGAACGCGAGTGTATACGGTTGACAGACGGGGACGAACGTCCCGATACTCCGGAAGAGGATGAAAACTCACGCACGGAGCCGGTCAGCATTATTTCTCTTGAAGAAGCATTGAATAAAGCCATTCAAGAAGAGAATTACGAACTGGCAGCCCGACTTCGTGACGAAATAAACCGACATAAATAAAAGATATGCACGTATTTTATACCCCTGATATACAAACCAGCACAGAACTTCCTGAAGAGGAAGCACAGCACTGTGTACGTGTGCTCCGCCTGACAGCCGGAGATGAAATTAGTCTCACCGACGGAAAGGGAAACTTCTATCGGGCAGAGATCAGCGTGGCAACCCATAAACGTTGCCTGGTGAATATTAAAGAAACAATTTACCAAGAGCCTTTGTGGGACGGACATCTGCACATTGCTATGGCACCCACAAAAAATATGGATCGTAATGAATGGTTTGCTGAAAAAGCAACTGAAATAGGGTTCGACGAATTAACATTCTTGAACTGCCGCTTCTCCGAACGGAAAGTAATTAAAACCGAACGCATTGAAAAGATATTGGTGTCTGCCATCAAGCAATCGTTAAAAGCACGTTTACCGCGTCTGAACGAGATGACTGATTTTTGCACATTTATCGAAAAAGACTTTAAAGGGCAAAAGTTCATTGCCCACTGTTACGAAGGAGAGAAACCTTTACTGAAAGATGTCTTGACAAAAGGAGAAGATGCCCTGGTGTTGATCGGACCGGAAGGTGACTTCAGCGAAGAGGAAGTCAAGAAAGCAATCGAGAAAGGATTTGTCCCTATTAGTTTAGGCAAATCGCGACTGCGCACAGAAACAGCAGCATTGGTGGCTTGCCACACAATGAATATGTAATTTACAGAAATAAAAAAGATAGTAATTATGGTAAAACGAATGATTTCCCGACTTTCGGTACTGGCAGTACTGATCGTTTTCATGGCAGCCTGCTCCAAGAAAGCGGAATATATCCATGTGATTCCGGCCGATGCTTCGGCTGTTGCTTCCATTAATCTGAATTCTCTTGCCGACAAAGCCGGCTTGAATGATAAACAGAATGAAGGGATGAAACAAAAAATGATGGAAGCCCTGAAAAGCGGAATGAATGCAGCTGCTTTCCAGCAACTGGAAAAAATAATGAAAAATCCTTCTCAATCGGGGATTGATGTCAAAGCTCCTGTATTCGTATTTACTTCCAAGACTTTCATTAGTCCCACTATAGTTGCCAAAGTCAGTAATATCGAGGACTTGCGTGCTTCGCTCGACTTAATGGCCAAAGAAGGAATCTGCCAGCCTATAGCAGAAGAAGAGGGGTACAGTTTCACATCCTTGCAGAAGAACAATCTATTGGTCTTTAATGAAAATGCAGCAGTTTTGACAGAAGCCTACGGAACTTCTCAAATGGATGTTGCCAAACAAACCATCTCCACACTGCTCAAACAGACCGAAGAGAACAGTATCGCCTCAAACGGCAGTTTCCGGAAGATGCAGGATCAGAAAGGAGACATCAACTTTTTTGCTTCAATGGATGCGGTTCCCAAAATGTATACTCAACAAATCAGTCTGGGACTCTCTTCACAAATCGACTTGAGCGAAGTAAAAGCTGTGGGTAACCTCAACTTTGAGAAAGGAAAAATCGCTCTGCAGATCGAAACCTACTCGGATAATGCAGAGACGGATGCGTTACTGAAGAAACAGGCTCAAGCTGTTAAAAAGTTAAATACAACTTTCCTCCAGAACTTCCCCGAATCGACTCTCGCATTCTTAAATATAGGAGTCAATGGAGCAGCATTCTACGATTTACTGTTCAATAATGAAGAATTCCGTAGAAACGTGTCTCTTGCGAAAGCCGATGAAGTAAAAAGTTTATTCGCCTCTTTCGATGGAGATATTTCCATCGGACTGATTAATGTAACCTTGAACAGTGTTCCTACTTTTGCTGCTTATGCAGATGCAAAGAACGGAAATGCCCTGAAAGCATTGTACGACAATAAGAAACAATTAAAATTAGGTAAAAACGAAGATATTATCCAATTGGGCGAAAACGAATATGTTTATAAGTCAAGAGCAACCAACGTATTCTTTGGCATCCGCAACAAGCAGATGTATGCCACTAATGATGAACTTCTGTACAAGAGTATCAGCAAACCGGTAGAGAAATCAATCAAAGATGCCGGATATGTATCGGATATGAAAGGCAAAAATGTATTCTTTGTTATCAATATGGATGCTATTCTCGATCTCCCTGTTGTGAAAATGATGGCCGGATTCGGCGGCGAAGAATATCAAACTTATTATAAACTCGCTTCAAAAATTTCGTATATCGAGGCATTCAGTGACAGCGAAGGTAAGACCGAAACAGCCATTCTTCTGAAAAACAAAGACGACAACGCTTTAAAACAGATAGTAGACTTTGCCAAGCAGTTCGCCGGCATGTAATCTTCAACGTGTATGGACAGCATTCACCTACAGCAAACACTTCCCCAAGTGTTTGCTGATCGTAATTCGATAACTTCGGATGTATGGCATCGGAATCTTGTTTTCCATAAAGGAAAATCTTACCTGATCGAGGCTGCCTCCGGTACCGGTAAATCATCGTTGTGCAGCTACATCTACGGCTACCGAAACGACTATCAGGGAATCATCAACTTCGACGAAACCAATATCAAAGCATACCCGGTGAAGCAATGGGTGGAAATCCGGAAACATTCACTGAGTATGCTTTTTCAGGATTTACGCATTTTTACGGAGTTGACCGCCATCGAAAACATCCGACTAAAGAATAATCTGACCGGATATAAAACCCGAAAAGAAATATTATCTCTGTTCGAAGCATTGGGACTCTCGGACAAACTGGACGTGAAGGCAGGCAAACTTTCTTTCGGACAACAACAGCGAGTGGCGTTCATCCGATCGCTTTGTCAACCTTTCGACTTCATTTTCCTGGACGAGCCCATCAGTCATTTGGACGACAACAATGCACGTATTATGGGAGAACTGGTAATGGAAGAAGCCGGAAAACAAGGGGCGGGAATCATCGTAACGTCCATCGGCAAGCATATCGAGTTAACGTATGACAGAATATTGAAATTATGAACAACTTAGTCTGGAAGCTGCTCCGTCAGCATATCAGCATCGGTCAGTTGACCGGTTTCTTCTTTGCCAACCTTTTCGGAATGGTTATTGTGCTACTCAGCGCACAATTCTACAAAGATGTAGTTCCCATCTTTACCGAAGGGGATAGCTTTATGAAGAAAGATTATATGACAGCTACTAAGAAAATCAGTACGCTGGGATCTTTTGCGGGCAAGAGTAACACTTTTTCGTCTGAGGAAATAGAGGAACTGAAGAAACAACCGTTCACCCGGAGCGTAGGTGCTTTCACTCCTTCGCAATTTAAAGTCTCCGCAGGATTGGGAATGCAGGAAGCAGGAATTCACCTTTCTACCGAAATGTTCTTTGAGGCCGTTCCTGATAAGTTTGTAGACGTCAGCCTCGATAAATGGCATTTTGATGAAAACACGCACACCATCCCTATCATCATTCCGCGCAATTATCTGAATTTATATAACTTCGGATTTGCCCAGAGCCGAAGCCTGCCTAAACTATCGGAAGGGTTGATGAGCCTGATCCAAATGGATATTCTGATGCGGGGCAACGGACGGGTTGAGCAATATAAAGGAAACATCGTCGGCTTTTCCAACCGGTTGAATACTATTTTGGTTCCACAATCTTTTATGAACTGGGCTAACCAAAACTTTGCACCGGATAGCCAGCCGGACCCTTCACGGTTGATTATTGAAGTAGACAATCCCGCTGATGCCTCCATTGCAAAGTATTTCCAACAAAAGGGGTATGAGACAGAAGACGGAAAACTGGACGCCGGGAAAACCACTTATTTTCTGCGTCTGATTGTGGGTATTGTCCTTGCAGTGGGACTATTTATCAGCATACTCTCTTTCTACATTCTGATGCTCAGCATTTTTCTGCTTTTACAAAAGAACACCGTGAAATTGGAAAGTTTGCTTCTGATAGGTTACAGCCCTTCAAGAGTAGCACTCCCCTATCAGATTCTTACATTAGGACTCAATGTTGTTGTACTGTTACTATCCGTCGGCATTGTTTCGTGGGCACGCACCTCTTATCTTACGACACTGAACCTGTTGTTTCCACAAATGTCTGTCGGATCTCTCTGGCCAACTTTCGCCATAGGTATATTTTTATTCTTATTGGTGTCTTCCATCAACGTTATTATACTGAAAAAGAAGATGTTGTCAATATGGATACACAAAGCATAGGAGAGATTAGGGCATAAAAAAAGGAGCAACGCCTTGCTCCAACCTTTGTTAACCTTAAATCTAATACTATGAAAAACACATTGCAAAGATACGTACTCTTTGGTTATCTGCAAATAATACAAGAAAAAAAGTATGTTTTATAACATCATTTAAGAGTTTAACACCTGCTTTTCACTTCCTTTTTCATATCTTTGTAACGTTATTAATAAAGATATGACCATGCCGGACTATGATCTGATTGCCATTCTTGGCCCTACCGCTTCGGGTAAAACCCCTTTTGCTGCCGCATTGGCCGCAGAGTTAAATACTGAAATCATCAGTGCCGATTCACGCCAAATCTATCGGGGAATGGATCTTGGTACAGGCAAAGACCTGGAAGACTACACTATTAACGGCCGACAAATCCCTTACCACCTGATAGATATTGCTGATCCGGGCTATAAATACAATGTATTTGAGTATCAACGTGATTTCCTGACAGCTTACGAGACTATTAAACAAAAAGGATGTCTCCCCGTTCTATGTGGAGGGACAGGCTTGTATCTGGAGTCGGTACTAAAAGGCTATCGCCTGATTCCAGTTCCCGAAAACCAAGAGTTGCGTGTACGCCTGGCCGAAAAATCATTGGAAGAACTGACTGCTATTTTAAGCAGTTATAAGACACTTCACAATTCGACAGACGTGGATACCGTCAAACGGGCAATCCGTGCTATCGAAATAGAAGAGTATTATGCAAAGACACCAATAGAAGAACGGGAGTTCCCACAACTGAACAGCCTGATTATCGGAGTGGACATCGACCGTGAATTGCGACGGGAGAAAATCACCCGCCGCCTTAAACAAAGACTGGACGACGGGATGGTTGAAGAGGTACGTCGTCTCCTGGCAGAGGGAATTCAGCCGGATGATCTGATTTATTATGGATTGGAATACAAATACCTGACTTTGTACGCCATTGGCAAAATGACATACGATGAAATGTTTACCGGTCTGGAAACTGCCATCCACCAGTTTGCCAAACGGCAAATGACCTGGTTTCGGGGAATGGAACGAAGAGGTTTCACCATTCATTGGGTAGATGCTTCACTCCCAATGGAGGAAAAGATTAACTTTGTAAAGCAGAAACTCAAAGAGTTTTAGTAACTTTGGCGAAGCTCTTAACCGTTTTTGTTTCATTTATCAGTTCGTCCCGCAAGTGTGGGTCCATGCGCCCGGCTACCCAAGCCCATCAGTCCGGGAACGGAGGCAGATGAGCCCTCAAGCGCAGGGCGAGTTAATGGATAAAGAGAAAGGTAATAAATAGCCTATGATAACCGGTTAAGTCAGTGCAAGTCTGTTATTAATATATGAATGATCGGTCGTTTAACAAAAAGATCGGTCACCATACAGAGAAGTTAGAAATAAAAGTACGAAATAATAAATATAATATCCATGAGCGTAGAACCTGGAAAATGGGGTGTAATCTACAATCCCAAAGCAGGCACACGAAAGGTGCAGAAACGGTGGAAAGAAATAAAAGAGTACATGGACTCTAAGGGAGTGTCATACGACTATGTGCAGTCCGAGGGTTTCGGATCGGTAGAACGACTCGCCGGCATTCTGGCCAACAACGGTTATCGCACCATCGTAGTAGTGGGCGGAGACGGTGCATTGAATGATGCCATTAACGGCATTATGAGTTCGAACGCAGAAAAAAAAGAAGAGATAGCCATCGGTATCATTCCCAACGGAATAGGAAACGACTTTGCCAGATACTGGGAATTGAATCTGGAATACAAACAAGCAGTAGACTGGATTATCAATAACCGCCGGAAGAAAATAGACGTGGGTTACTGCAACTTTTACGATGGCGAAAAACACCAACGACGTTACTTCCTCAATGCAGTCAATATAGGATTAGGTGCGCGTATCGTAAAAATCACGGACCAGACCAAACGTTTCTGGGGAGTAAAGTTCCTCTCCTATCTGGCAGCTCTCTTCCTGCTGATATTCGAACGCAAGCTTTATCGTTCACATCTCAAAATTAACGACGAACACATCCGCGGACGGATTATGACAGTCTGTGTGGGAAGTGCCACCGGATACGGACAAACCCCAAGTGCCGTACCCTATAATGGCTGGCTGGATGTATCGGTCATCTATCGCCCCGAGTTCCTGCAAATCTTGTCCGGACTGTGGATGCTTATTCAAGGACGCATATTGAACCACAAAGTGGTGAAATCCTACCGTACCCGAAAAGTAAAAGTATTGCGTGCCCAGAACGCCGCCGTCGACCTTGACGGACGCTTGTTGCCACGCCATTTCCCGATTGAAATAGGAATTATCCCGGAAGCAACCACATTGATTATACCCAATTGATAAAACATAAATGTTATGATAGAACAACTGAAGAACAATAAAACAGGAAATTTTTTCCTGTTAGCCGGTCCTTGCGTCATCGAAGGCGAAGAGATGGCTATGCGAATTGCAGAAAAAATAGTAAATATCACCGATAAACTGGGTATTCCCTATGTATTTAAAGGTTCATACCGTAAAGCCAACCGTTCTCGCTTGGATTCATTCATGGGAATTGGTGATGAAAAAGCGTTGAAAGTTCTCGAGAAAGTACACAATATCTTCGGAGTGCCTACCGTAACCGATATTCACGCAGCCGATGAAGCAGCCATGGCAGCCGATTATGTAGACATCCTGCAGATACCCGCTTTCCTCTGCCGACAAACGGACTTACTGGTCGCTGCTGCTCAAACCGGAAAAACGATTAATATCAAAAAAGGACAGTTCCTCTCTCCGCTTGCCATGCAGTTTGCAGCAGACAAGGTGATAGAGGCCGGCAACAAGAACGTTATGCTGACTGAACGTGGAACGACTTTCGGTTATCAGGACCTGGTCATCGACTACCGGGGCATACCGGAAATGCAATCTTTCGGTTATCCGGTCATCCTGGATGTAACTCATTCATTACAGCAACCCAACCAGACGAACGGTGTAACAGGCGGTATGCCGCAATTGATCGAAACGGTAGCCAAAGCCGGCATTGCCGTAGGAGCCGACGGTCTCTTTATTGAGACACACGAAAATCCGGCAGTAGCCAAAAGCGACGGTGCCAATATGTTGAAACTTGACCGGTTGGAAGGCTTATTGACTAAACTGGTGAAAATTAGAGAAGCAATCATGTGATTTACTTCCCGGTAATGCGACTGATAGAAAAAACAGTAAGAAGGTAATTCATCTCAGGAGATACTGGAAGTCCGGATTCTCAATACATAAATAGGATCTATGCGCTCTGAAACTCCTGCGGTGAGTGGAACTTAAAAACAGTATAGCAATGAAACATTTATTCCGTGGTTTACTTTTGGTTGCAGTCATCTTATGCTGCAACTTCCAACAGGCCTTTGCACAGCAAATGCCGCCCATCCCTATCGACAAGAACGTACGTATTGGAAAGTTGGACAATGGTCTGACCTACTACATCCGTAAGAACAATCTGCCTGCCAACCGGGCTGACTTCTACATTGCCCAGAAAGTGGGTTCTATTCAAGAAGAAGAAAATCAACGCGGATTGGCACACTTCCTGGAACACATGTGTTTTAATGGGACAACTCACTTCCCCGGTGATGCCTTGAAGCAGTATCTGGAGCGTATCGGCGTTAAATTCGGTGAAAACCTGAACGCATATACGGCTATCGATGAAACGGTTTACAATATCTCCAATGTACCCGTCAAAACTCCCGGTGCAGTAGACTCCTGCCTGCTGATTCTACACGACTGGAGCAATGACCTGACACTCGATCCGAAAGAGATTGATAAAGAACGCGGCGTCATCAATGAAGAATGGCGTACACGCATGAGTGCCATGATGCGTATGCAAGAGAAGCTTCTGCCAATGATGTATCCGGGTGACAAATACGCCCATAGCTTCCCCATCGGCACCATGGACGTAGTGATGAATTTTAAGCCGCAAACCTTGAGAGACTATTACGAAAAATGGTATCGTCCCGACTTACAGGGAATCGTCATTGTCGGTGATATCGATGTAGATGCCGTAGAAGCTAAAATCAAAACAATGTTTGCCGACATCCCTGCACAGCCTAATGCGGCAGAACGTATCTACTATCCCGTCGCAGACAATAAAGAACCGATTATCTGTATCTTGAAAGACAAGGAACAGCCTCATGTCCAAGTTCTACTCTTCAATAAACACGAAGCAGTTCCCGATAACCAGAAAGGAAATGTGGACTATCTGATACAGCAATACGCCAAGAATCTGATCAGCATTATGCTGAATGCACGTTTGAACGAACTGGTTCAGACAGCCAATCCACCCTATATTTATGCAGGAGCAGACGATAGCAACTTCTTTGTTGCCAAAACCAAAGATGCATTTCTGGGGATCGTGGTTTGCAAAGAGGACAGCATCGAAAATGGTATCGCCGCCATGCTCCGCGAATTAGAACGTGCCCGCCAATTCGGCTTCACCGAAACAGAATACAATCGTGCCCGTGCCGAATACTTGCGTCAGTTGGAATCTTCTTACAATGAACGTGACAAACAGAAGAACGAAAAGTATGTAAATGAATATGTCCGCCACTTTCTAGATAACGAACCTATACCGGGCATAGAGAACGAATATACAATCATCAACCAGATCGCCCCCAATATTCCGGTGGCAGCAATCAACCAATTGATGAAAGGACTGATTACAGACGACAATCAGGCGCTGGCCCTTTTCGCACCCGAGAAAGAGAATCTGAAACTACCATCCGAAGCCGCTATCGCAAAACTGCTGAAGGATGCAAAAACCGAAAAGCTGACTGCCTACGTAGATAAAGTATCAGACGAACCCTTGATGGCTGAAGCGCCGAAAGGTGGTAAGATTGTTTCGGAATCAAAAGACGACATCTTTGGAGCAACTACTTTAACCCTTTCTAACGGAGTAAAAGTGATTATAAAGAAAACTGATTTCAAGGCAGATGAGATCCGGATGAAAGGTGTCAGCCTGGGAGGTAGTTCCGTATTCCCGGATTCGGAAATCATCAATATAAATGGTCTGGATGCAGTCGGAGTCGGTGGTTTGGGTAACTTCAGTGCTGTAAACCTTGAAAAAGTGCTCGCCGGAAAGAAAGCATCGGTTAGTTACGATATCGCAAACAAGACCGAAAGCGTTTCAGGAAGTTGTTCACCCAAAGATTTCGAAACGATGATGCAACTCACTTACCTTACATTTACAGCACCGCGTAGAGACGATGATGCATTTGCTTCATATAAAAATCGTAATAAAGCCGCATTAAAGAATCAGGAATTGAATCCGAATGTGGCCTTCAGCGACTCTATCCAAGCCGGCATCTATATGAAACACCCGAGAATCATACGCATAAAAGCTGACATGGTGGATCAAATGGATTACGACAAGATTCTGTCTATGTATCAGGATCGCTTCAAAGATGCAAGTGACTTCACATTTATCTTTGTCGGTAACGTAGATGTAGAGAAAATGAAACCGGTAATTGCCGAATATCTGGGTGCGCTCCCCGCCGTTAACCGCAAAGAAACTTTCAAAGATAACAAAATTGAAATGCGTCAGGGCATTTACAAGAACGAGTTTACCAAGCAGCAAGAGACACCGAAAGCTTCCGTTTTCGCTTTCTACAACGGAGATTGCAAATATGACCTGAGAAACAACCTCTTGCTTAGCATGACAAGCCAGATTCTGGATTTGGTCTACACAGAAAAAGTACGTGAAGACGAAGGAGGTACATATGGTGTATATGTAGGCGGAACGCTACAAAAATATCCAAAAGAAAAAGCAATCCTGCAAATCATCTTCGATACGGCTCCCGAAAAGAAAGAGAAGCTGATGAAGATCATTTTCGGAGAAATCGATAACATAACGAAAACAGGCCCGTCGGAAGCCAACTTGAACAAAGTGAAAGAATATATGCTGAAAAAGCATACCGAAGACCTGAAAGAAAACAGCTACTGGCTGGGAAGTATCGACGAATACTTATATACCGGCATGAACCGCATGAATGATTATGAAAAGATAGTCAATAGCATTACGGTAAATGACATCCGGAAATTCGCTGACGACCTCTTCAAACAGAAAAATGAAGTGGAAGTGACAATGGTCAGTCCGGAAAAGAAATAATAAGACCTTGCAGCACGCAGATGATGCAACCCAAACAGATAAGAAGTTGTATTATCTGCGTGCTCTTTTTTGTCGAAACTTAAATAAAACGGTACTATGCTATTCAATGAACTACGCCTGCACGGCAAACTTGCAGCCAAACGACATCCGATGTACGAAAAGAATAAAATAGGCAAATACATCATGTATGCGTCCTTTATTTTCTGGGGTGCTTACTTTATATTTATTGGCATCGGTCTGGCAAAAGCCATCAGCACAGAAGTTCCCAATATGGAAGCCTATCATATTTTGAATAGTGGACTGATATTTGCGCTTGCCCTGGACTTTGTAATACGTTTCCCATTCCAAAAAACTCCTACACAAGAAGTAAAACCTTATCTGCTACTTCCGGTAAAACGAAGCCGTATACTCGACTTTCTGCTTCTCCGCCACGGGCTCAGTTCTTTCAATCTTATCTGGCTGTTCCTGTTCGTGCCGTTCGCAGCACTCACAGTCTTTCCTTTTTATGGAATATCAGGAGTTCTCACTTACAGCATCGGCATTTGGTTACTGATGGTTTTCAACGGATATTGGTATCTGCTTTGCCGTACGCTGATTAACGAACATATTTGGTGGGTGGTACTTCCCATCGTTGTCTACAGTGGAATCGCCATCGCTATTTTTATTCCCAAAACGGGATTTATAAGTAACTTTTTCATGAACCTGGGAGAAGGTTATATCGAAGGAAATCTACTTGCTTACCTGGGTACATTGGCAGCCACTGTTCTGGTATGGTGTATCAACCGTAAAGTGATGACCGGTTTAATATACAACGAAATCAATAAAGTAGAAGACACAAAAGTAAAAACCGTATCCGAATACCGTTTCCTGGAACGCTTCGGAGAGGTAGGCGAATATATGCGTCTGGAATTGAAGATGCTTCTACGCAACAAACGCTGTAAGGCCTCACTCCGGTCGGTAGCAATGCTCGTAATCATTTTCTCCATCATACTGAGTTTCAGCAGTACGTATGACCACATGAAGAGTTTTGTCCAGGTATACTCCTTCCTTGGATTCGGTATGGTGATTCTGATACAACTTATGGGATTTGAAGGAAACTATATCGACGGACTGATGACTCGCAAAGAATCCATCAAAAGCCTGTTGACAGCCAAATATTATATCTATAGCTTGGCGGAAATCATTCCGCTGATCCTGCTGATACCGGCTTTTGTGATGGGAAAAGCCAGCCTGCTGGGTGCTGTCGCACTAATCTTTCTGACAACAGGTCCTGTCTATTGCATCTTGTTCCAACTGGCGGTATACAACCATAAAACCGTACCACTCAATGAAAGCATCACAGGCAAACAAAGTATGAATACCGGAATGCAGATGTTAATCAGTTTCGGACTTTTCATCGTACCAACCACACTCTATGGCACGCTCCCCATGCTGCTGGGACAAACATGGGCCTACATTGTCATATTAATCATCGGATTAGGCTTCACCTTGACCTCCCCTATGTGGATAAACAATGTATATGTCCGTTTCATGCAACGCCGTTACGAAAACATGGAAGGATTCAGAGACAGTAAATAACGATTCAACATTTATTTTATAGAAAAAGAATATGATTACCATACATAACCTCCGGAAAAACTTCGGAACCCAAACAGCCGTCGATATCGAGAATTATACAATCAATCAGGGAGAGATGGTCGGCCTGGTGGGTAACAATGGAGCCGGAAAAACAACTTTGTTCCGTTTAATGCTGGACCTGCTGAAAGCTGATACCGGTGAAATCATTATCAACGACATTCATGTGAACCAAAGCGAAGACTGGAAAAGTTTTACCGGTGCATTTATCGATGACGGATTCCTGATCAGTTACCTGACTCCGGAAGAATATTTCTATTTTATCGGTAAAATGTACGGACTCAAAAAAGAAGAAGTGGATGAACGCCTGATCCCCTTCGAACGTTTTATGAACGGGGAAGTATTGGGACAAAAGAAGTTTATCCGTAACTTCTCGGCGGGCAATAAGCAAAAGATCGGTATCGTGTCGGCCATGCTACATTATCCGAAACTGATCATTCTGGACGAACCGTTTAATTTTCTGGACCCAAGTTCACAATCCGTCATTAAACATCTGCTGAAAAAGTATAATGAGGAACATAATGCCACGGTCATTATTTCGAGCCATAACCTGAACCATACGGTGGATGTCTGTCCTCGTATTGCCGTGCTTGAGCATGGAGTCATTATCCGTGATCTTGTAAACGAAAACAATTCGGCAGAAAAAGAACTGGAAGATTATTTTAATGTAGAAGAAGAATGAATGTATGAAGAAACACCTTTTTAATCTGTTACTTTTCACCGTCTTAGTTATCGGCCTGAGTGGCTGCCGCACCTCTGCTCCCAAACTAGACTATAAGAAATTGGCCCGTGCTTCTGTACGCTTGGGCGTAGACATCGGAATGGAGGATAACCATAAACTCTACCTGGAAGCAGCCGAATGGATAGGTACCCCCTACCGGGGAGGCGGAGAGACCAAACGTGGCACAGACTGCTCGGGAATGACCTGCCAGATTTATAAAAAGGTATATCATACCAAACTGCAACGAAGCACAGACGGTCAGAAGAAAGAGAGCAGTAAAGTTGCCCGGCGAAATCTTCGGGAAGGTGATCTGGTATTTTTCAGTAGCCGGAAATCGCGCAGAAAAGTGGCACACGTGGGCATCTATCTCAAAGACGGAAAGTTTGTTCATGCCAGCACCAGCCAGGGAGTCATTGTCAGCAGTCTCAATGAACCCTATTACCGGACTCACTGGATATCGGGAGGCAGAGTACGCAAATAACCTTTATTGAAATAAAAAATTCACTATCTTTGCCGAAAATTCCGCAAATGAAATACACTGTTTATTTATTCGACTTTGACTATACACTGGCAGACTCTTCGCGTGGCATCGTAACCTGCTTCAGAAGCGTACTCGAGAGACATGGCTACACCGGTATCACTGATGATATGATCAAACGCACCATTGGGAAAACGCTTGAAGAATCGTTCAGCATCCTTACGGGAATTACTGACGCCGACCAACTGGAATCATTCAGACAAGAGTATTCCAAAGAGGCAGATATATACATGAATGCAAATACCATTCTTTTCCCGGATACTCTCCCCACGCTTACACACCTGAAAAAACAGGGAATCCGTATCGGAATCATTTCAACCAAATACCGATTCCGGATACTGAGTTTCCTGAGAAATCACATGCCGGATGATTGGTTTGACATCATTATCGGAGGTGAAGATGTGACACATCATAAACCCGATCCTGAAGGTTTGCTACTTGCCATCGACCGATTGAAGGCATGCCCCGAAGAAGTATTATACATCGGTGACAGTACAGTGGATGCAGGAACAGCCGCCGCTGCCGGAGTTTCTTTTACCGGTGTTACCAGCGGTATGACTACCGCCCAAGAGTTTCAGGCCTATCCCTACGACAGAATCATCAGTACTCTTGGCCAGCTAATCTCCGTTCCGGAAGACAAATCCGGCTGTCCGCTCTGAACAATCCAACCGGATGACATCCGTTCATCGAATAACAGTACAAAAAGAAAGTAAATATCTGTTTTTCATAACAGAGTCCTTGTCCGTTTCCGACACCCAGAGAGAAGAAAAAAGCCAAATGGAGACTTTAGAGACCGAAAAGACGGGCTTTCGGGCTCGGAAAGCCGGACTTTTCGCAAAAAGAAGCAAGCATTTGGGCGAAAAGACGTAAGCATTTACCGAAAATGTCCTTATGTTTTGGAAATATCTCCTATTGTTTTCCCCAATATCTCCTATTGTTATTCCAAATCCGGTCTGAAAGGGACACTCCGTCTTCCGGTTGGCAACCGCAGGCAGAGCTTTCTGAAGTGACAAAAAAATCGGAATGCAATCCCATCCGAAGCACTTTCACCACCGACACGACTTTTTCCTTTCCTTGTGCGTACCATCAATCAAAAGCCCCAAGATATATGTCATCGGGAAAAACCTGCAGAACGCGTTTTTTTCACCCAGGCAAGCATCCTGTCCGAAATAAACGATTCTGAGGAGTCCCGATTATCAAAGTGACAAAATGAGTAAAGCCACATCCCATTTAATAATCGACCCTCTAACTGCCCCTACCCGAAAGAAGAAAAAGAGCAAAATAACATACTGCAAACAAAAAAGAAAAAGAAAAACTTGTCCGAAACAAATAAAAGCAGTAATTTTGTGCCCTGATTATTCCGCACCGGGTTTGAGCAAGTGTTTTTTAAGTGATTAAAGACCACCCGACGGAGCTAACTTACATTTATTTATATAAGATGTACGCAATTGTAGAAATCAACGGTCAGCAATTTAAAGCTGAAGCTGGCCAGAAATTGTTCGTTCACCACATTCAGAATGCAGAGAACGGTGCAACAGTAGAATTTGACAAAGTTCTTTTGGTAGACAAAGACGGAAACGTTACTGTAGGTGCTCCTACTGTAGACGGTGCAAAAGTAGTTTGCCAGATTGTTTCAAGCCTGGTTAAAGGTGACAAAGTTCTTGTTTTCCACAAGAAAAGAAGAAAAGGTCACAGAAAGTTGAACGGTCACCGTCAGCAGTTCACAGAGTTAACAATCACAGAAGTAGTAGCTTAATCAATTTTAAAAGTAAGAAGAAATGGCACATAAGAAAGGTGTCGGTAGTTCTAAGAACGGCCGCGAATCACAGAGCAAAAGATTAGGCGTTAAGATATTTGGTGGCGAAGCTTGCAAAGCAGGTAACATCATCGTTCGTCAAAGAGGTACTGAATTCCACCCGGGTGAAAACATCGGTATGGGTAAGGACCACACTCTTTTCGCTTTAGTAGATGGAACTGTAAACTTCAAAGTAGGTAGAGAAGACAGAAGATATGTTTCTATCATCCCTGCTGAAGCAACAGAAGCATAAATTTCCGGAGTTTAAAGGAAATTGTAAGAAATTGAAGAAAGAGATGCAATCGGTTGATTGCGTCTCTTTTCTTTTTTATACAAGACGTACCCTCTTATCTTATTTTTATATATCTTTGTAAACTCAAAGAAGAAAGTTCATAAATAAAGTATAGATATGCTTACCATTAAACAAATTACAGAAAACACCGACGCGGTAATCCGCGGTCTGGAGAAAAAACACTTCAAAGGAGCCAAAGAAACAATTGCCCAAGTAATCGAAGTGAATGACAAAAGACGTAATACACAAAATCAATTAGATAAAAACCTGGCAGAGGTAAATTCACTTTCGAAAACGATCGGTCAGTTGATGAAAGAAGGCAAAAAGGAAGAAGCTGAAGTTGCAAAAGCCCGTGTAGCCGAGATAAAGGAGAGCAATAAAACACTGCAGGCCGACATGGACCAAGCTGCCAACGACATGCTGAATCTGCTGTATACCATTCCCAATATTCCCTATGACAGTGTACCCGAAGGTGTTGGTGCCGAGGACAATGTAGTTGAGAAAATGGGAGGTATGGAAACTCAACTTCCCACAGATGCACTCCCCCATTGGGAACTGGCTAAGAAATACGACTTGATTGACTTTGATTTGGGTGTAAAAATAACCGGTGCAGGTTTTCCTGTTTACAAAGGCAAAGGAGCTCAACTGCAACGCGCACTGATTAACTTTTTCCTGGATGAAGCACGTAAATCCGGATATACCGAAATCATGCCTCCAACAGTTGTAAACGCTGCTTCCGGCTATGGAACCGGACAACTTCCGGATAAAGAAGGACAAATGTACCATTGCGAAGTAGACGATCTCTATCTGATTCCGACGGCTGAAGTTCCGGTAACTAATATCTACCGTGACGTCATTTTGGATGAAAAGCAACTTCCTATTAAAAACTGCGCTTATACACAATGCTTCCGTCGGGAAGCCGGCTCTTACGGTAAAGATGTACGCGGGCTCAATCGCCTTCACGAATTCTCTAAAGTAGAATTGGTGCGTATCGACAAACCGGAGCACTCCCGTCAGTCACATCAGGAAATGCTGGATCATGTAGAAGGCCTGCTCCAGAAGCTGGAACTCCCTTACCGTATTCTCCGTCTCTGTGGTGGTGATATGAGTTTTACCGCTGCGCTTTGCTTTGATTTCGAAGTATATTCCGAAGCACAGAAGCGCTGGTTGGAAGTCAGCTCTGTATCCAACTTCGATACTTACCAAGCCAACCGATTAAAATGCCGCTATCGTAGCGGAGAAAAGAAAACCGAACTTTGCCACACACTGAACGGATCGGCACTGGCATTGCCCCGCATCGTAGCAGCCTTGCTGGAAAACCATCAGACTCCGGAGGGTATCCGGATTCCGAAAGCATTGGTTCCCTACTGCGGATTTGACATGATCGACTGACATAGAATCAGGTAAGCTCATCCAAGCCCGCTCTTCTCTGTCGATTAGGGCTATAGCCGGATATAAAATCAGAACAAAACAAACTGATTTACACTGATAATAAAGCCATCCCCTCAAAAGGATGGCTTTTCTTTTGTTTTTTACAAATTAGCAGTATCTTTGCACACTAAGAACATTCTGATAGCAATTACGTAATAAATCCAACAAATTAATTAGATAATGAACAAAATCATTAGCAAAGAACACTTTTCGGAGAAAGTATTCAAACTTGTCATTGAAGCTCCGTTGATAGCAAAATCACGCAAAGCAGGTCATTTCGTGATTGTGCGTGTCGGTGAAAAGGGAGAACGGATGCCACTGACCATTGCAGCCGCCGACCCGAAGGCAGGAACGATCACCCTGGTTGTTCAGGAAGTAGGGCTCTCTTCTACCCGCCTTTGCGAACTAAACGAAGGAGACTATATCACCGACGTAGTAGGTCCATTGGGACAAGCTACCCACATTGAAAACTTCGGAACAGTAGTATGTGCCGGAGGTGGCGTAGGTGTAGCTCCGATGCTACCCATCGTACAGGCCCTGAAGGCAGCCGGAAACCGTGTGATCACCGTACTGGCAGGACGTAGCAAAGAACTGATCATTCTTGAAAAAGAAATGCGTGAAAGTTCGGACGAAGTGATCATAATGACCGATGACGGATCATATGGTCGCAAAGGCTTGGTTACCGAAGGAGTAGAAGAAGTAATCAAACGGGAGAAAGTGAACAAATGTTTTGCTATCGGCCCAGCTATCATGATGAAATTTGTTTGTTTGCTGACGAAGAAATATGAAATTCCGACAGAAGTATCATTAAATACAATTATGGTGGATGGCACCGGAATGTGCGGCGCCTGCCGTATTACTATCGGAGGAAAGACCAAATTCGTATGTGTCGACGGTCCGGAATTTGACGGTCACCAAGTGGACTTCGATGAAATGTTGAAGCGCATGGGAGCTTTCAAAACCATCGAACGTGAAGAGTTGCATAAACTCGATGAATGTGAAGCAACCAAAGTCATAGATGAAAACGGACGTACAGCCCCTTGGCGCGAAGCACTCCGTAAAGCTATCAAAGCTAAAGACCGTGCGAACATTGAACGCTGCCAAATGAACGAACTCGATCCGGAGTACCGGTCACACAGCCGTAAAGAAGAAGTCAATCAAGGGCTGACTAAAGAGCAGGCAGTTACGGAGGCACAGCGCTGTCTGGATTGTGCCAACCCAGGCTGTATGACAGGTTGCCCGGTAGGCATCGACATTCCCCGTTTCATCAAGAACATAGAACGTGGAGAATTCCTTGAAGCAGCCAAAACACTGAAAGAGACCAGTGCCCTGCCTGCCGTATGCGGTCGTGTATGTCCGCAGGAAAAACAATGCGAATCAAAATGTATCCATCTGAAAATGGGCAAAGAAGCCGTAGCCATTGGTCACCTGGAAAGATTTGCTGCCGACTACGAACGAGAAAGCGGACAAATCTCCGTACCTGAAGTAGGCGAGAAAAACGGTATCAAAGTGGCTGTTATCGGTTCCGGTCCTGCCGGACTATCCTTTGCAGGGGATATGGCCAAATACGGATATGATGTAACGGTATTCGAGGCGCTACATGAAATTGGCGGTGTACTGAAATATGGTATTCCCGAATTCCGTCTACCCAACAAAATAGTAGACGTCGAGATTGAGAATCTTGCCAAAATGGGAGTTACATTCATCAAAGACTGCATTGTAGGGAAAACGATCAGCGTAGAACAGTTGGAAGAAGAAGGTTTTAAGGGAATTTTTGTAGCCTCAGGAGCCGGACTTCCCAACTTTATGAACATCCCGGGTGAGAACTCGATCAACATCATGTCTTCCAACGAATATCTGACTCGTGTAAATCTGATGGATGCAGCCAGTCCCGATTCCGATACTCCGGTAGCCTTCGGAAAGAACGTAGCTGTGATTGGTGGCGGTAACACTGCCATGGACTCTGTCCGTACAGCCAAACGTCTTGGAGCCGAACGGGCTATGATCATCTATCGCCGTTCAGAAGAAGAAATGCCAGCACGTCTGGAAGAAGTGAAACATGCCAAAGAAGAAGGTATAGAGTTCCTGACCTTACACAATCCAATCGAATATCTGGCAGACGAGCAAGGACGCGTCAAACAAGTAATCTTGCAAAAGATGGAATTGGGTGAACCGGATGCCTCCGGACGACGTAGCCCCGTCCCCATCCCAGGAGCAACAGAAACCGTTGATATCGATCTCGCCATTGTCAGTGTCGGGGTATCTCCCAATCCTATCGTCCCCAGTTCTATCAAAGGTCTGGAATTGGGCCGTAAAGGAACAATCACTGTTAACGATCAGATGCAATCGTCTATTCCCACTATTTATGCGGGAGGAGATATTGTACGCGGAGGAGCTACTGTCATCCTTGCCATGGGAGACGGACGCCGTGCCGCAGCAGCAATGAACGAACAATTGAGTTCCAAGTAGAAGTATAAAATCGGGGGGATGTTCAAAACTCGTATTCACCACAGAGTATGTGGTGAGTTATGGACACCCTCCTAACAATTTATTCTCCGGACCGGATACTCGCAATAATCGATCCTAATAAAAAATCCCTGCTAAATTGGATAATTAGCAGGGATTTTCATATTCCACAATTGAACGATTTCTTACTTCACTACACTATTTGTAGCCGGATCCGGAAAAATAACAGTCGGCTTAAACGACTTAGCTTCCTCAAAATCCATCAACGCATACGACATAATGATCACAATATCATCCGGTTGTACTTTACGGGCCGCAGCGCCATTCAAGCAGATTTTACCTGATCCGCGTTCACCTTTGATAATGTAGGTCTCAAAACGCTCGCCGTTATTATTGTCGGCAATGTACACCTTCTCACCGGCAATCATATTAGCTGCATCCAATAGATTCTCATCAATCGTAATACTACCCATATAATTCAGATTGGCTTCCGTGACACGGGCACAATGAATTTTTGACTTCAACACTTCAATCATCATAAGGGGTTCGTCTTTTTTAAGTTTAAGATTCTTTGTATTTAATATTATCAATCAGTCTGACATCACCGCAGAACACTGTTATACAGCCCACTACATACGATGTTTGGTTCCAATTATCAACCTTCTGCAAAGTGTTTCCGTCTACTATCTCAAAATACTCCAGACGCAATCCCAGAACAGCAGCAATAGCATCTTCCACAAACTTCAGCGTTTCACCCACTGTGTGAGTGGCTGCAAAGGTACGACTTTTAAATAAGGTCTGAGATATTTTTAATGCATTTTCACGTTCTTCTGCCGACAGACGCGCATTCCGGCTGCTCAGAGCCAAACCATCTTCTTCACGAACAATAGGACAACCTACTATTTCAAGATCAAACTGCATCTGACGAACCATCTCACGGATGATAGCCAATTGCTGAAAATCTTTCTCACCAAAGTATGCACGATGTGGTTTCACCGCTTCGAACAGTTTACTTACTATCTGGCATACTCCATTAAAGTGTCCCGGACGGAAAGCCCCCTCCATTACAGTATCCAAAGGAGCATAACTGAACTGGCGGGTATCCGGCTCCGGATACATCTCTTCCACCGAAGGAGCAAAAGCATAAGTCGCTCCACAAGCCTCGAGCAATTTACAATCGGCATCCAGTGTGCGAGGATACTTAACAAGATCATTTTTATCATTAAACTGGGTAGGGTTCACAAAAACACTTACCACCGTTACTTCATTCTCGTTTACACTACGCTTTACAAGAGATGCGTGCCCTGCATGCAAAGCACCCATAGTAGGCACCAACCCCACCTTTTTACCCTGGGCTTTCAAAACCGAAAGTTCAGCCTGCAAGTCCTTGATCGTATGTATTACTTTCATTTTAATTGGTTTATGATTCTTAGTTGTTTGAAAAACGGTGCAAAATAAACCATAATTTACCATATAAAGAAGAAATATCGTAAATTAATGCAAAAGAAGACGAAGGAGAGTCCTAAGCAACAGGACGATTTATCACTGAAAAACAAGCACTTAACAATTCATAAGGAATTATACCGCCAGAGAACTTGCTTTAATGCCCGTTTTTTTTTATATCTTTGCAGAATATTTACGAGAACGATTGTTATTATGACAAAGGCTAACAAGGTTTTATTTATTACACAAGAGATTACTCCTTACGTTTCAGAATCCGAGATGGCCAATATAGGCAGACATCTACCACAAGCTATCCAGGAAAAAGGCAGAGAAATCAGAACATTTATGCCCAAATGGGGGAATATCAACGAACGCAGAAATCAATTGCACGAAGTGATACGTCTTTCCGGCATGAACCTGATCATCGACGACACCGACCATCCACTTATTATCAAAGTAGCTTCTATCCAGTCAGCACGTATGCAGGTTTATTTCATCGATAACGATGATTATTTTCAGAACCGGCTGCAGACAGCTGATGAAAACGGGGTTGAATACGATGATAATGATAGCCGGGCTATCTTCTATGCCAGAGGAGTGCTGGAAACGGTAAAGAAATTGCGTTGGTGTCCGGACGTTATTCACTGTCATGGCTGGATGACGGCATTAGCCCCTTTGTATATAAAGAAAGCGTATAAAGACGAACCTTCGTTCCGCGATGCAAAAGTAGTATTCTCCGTATACGAAGATGATTTCAAAGGTACATTCAACAATGACTTTGCAAGCAAACTGATGCTAAAGGGTATTAATAAAAAAGATGTAGCTACCCTGAAAGATCCGGTAGATTATGCTACACTTTGCAAATTAGCTGTCGATTACTCGGACGGAATAGTACAGAATAGTGAACATGTAAATGAAGATGTCATGAACTACGCGCGTCAATCGGGCAAATTGGTTCTTGACTATCAAGCTCCCGATGCTCTTGCAGATGCTTGCAACAGTTTCTACGATCAAGTGTGGGAAGCTGAACAAAAATAAATAAGAACCTAGATACGACGATCATGAAAGCAAAATATGTATGGGTAGCACTGCTTGCCTTGACTTTCTTCGGATGCGATGATAATACAGGTACTATCGGATGGGATATGCTTCCGGATAGCGACCAAAATATCAATGGAAGATATACGACTTACGAGTTAACTACGAATTCCGACCTATCAGGTCCTGTTTTTGCCAAAACCAGCGTAGGTTATGTGGGAAAATTCACTGATAAAGAATTCGGAGAATACGAAGCCAGTTTCCTCGCACAGTTGAATAGTCCGGATGGAATTTCTTTTCCTTCGGTCTACGATCCGGAAACTAATCCCAAAGGGGTAATGGCAGGAGACTCTATTCACACTGCTGAATTGATCTTATACTATAAGAGTTATTTTGGAGACTCTATCAATCCATGCCGAATGACTGTTTATGAGCTGAACGAAAACTTGACCCAGAACTATTATACAGACATCGATCCATTGAAGTATTACAATCCAAACAACTTACTCGCACGAAAAGCCTACACAGCTGTTGACCAATCACTCAGCGATTCCATCAGAAACTCAGATGACTTTTATCCTAATGTCCGTCTAACTTCTGAAGAGATCACCAAACTAGGTAAACGTATCTATCGTTTGAACAGAGATCACCCTGAATATTTTAAAACTTCGGAAGCATTTATTAATAACGTATTCAAAGGTATTTATGCCAAGAATGACTATGGTAACGGAACGATTCTTTATGTTGACCAGATCAACCTGAATGTTGTAATCCGATGCCACGAAAAAGACAGCTTGGGAAATAATCTGAAGAAAAAAAATGGTGCTGACTCTTTGTACTACACAACCCGTACTTTCGCTACAACCAAGGAAGTAATTCAAGCCAATAAGTTTGTTAATTCTGAAAAGCTAAACGAAATCGCTAAAAAGACAGACTGTACTTATTTGAAGTCTCCGGCCGGTATCTTCACACAAGCTACATTGCCGATCAATAAGATTTATGAAGAATTAAGCCATGACACCATTAATGCAGTGAAATTGACTTTCAATAGCTACAACCAACCGGACAATGGAAAATTTAGTATGAAAGCACCTACATATGTGTTACTTTTACGTGAGAAAGAACGGCAAAGTTTCTTCGAAGAGAACAAACTTACAGATAACATCACTTCTTATCTGGCCGTGCACAATGCTATTATTTCCAATAAACCTACAACCAATCAGTATGTGTTTACCAACTTGACTCGCTTGATTAATGCATGCGTCAACGAAAAGCAGGAAGCCAAGAAAAAAGCAGGAGACAGTTGGAACGAAGCAGCTTGGGAAGCAGCAAATCCGGATTGGAATAAAGTGGTACTTATCCCGGTACTGGTACAGTATGATAGCTCTTCCAATAAGAATATGATCAGCATCCAGCACGATCTACAACCGGGATACGTAAAACTGGAAGGTGGTCCGGACGGTACGAAACTGAAGTTAGAAGTAACTTATACCAACTTCAACGGTAAGCAGTAACAAAATATTCTCAGTATATAATACAATTAAGGCGATGTAAATAAAGAATCATTTACATCGCCTTAATTTTTATGGTCTCATTCTCCTTATGTTTTATGTAAAAAATAAGAAGATGTGGCGAACTAAAGCAGAGACGCCTCTTTCTCCATAAAATAGAAAGAGGTTATCTTCCAAAGTCAGCTCCTTACCTTTTCAACTCACTGCTTGTAAATCTACAAAGAAATATCATTCAAAAAATTTGGACTATTACCCTTCTTATCAAGAGATAAGGGTCATTTTATGCCTTTTACTTTTAAACTGTAAATAACAGTAAGGGGCTATCCAACTTTTTTGGACAGCCCCTTTCCACCGCTTTAGTTTACGCTAAAGCATGTTCTTGAATCATATTAATCTTCTTTTTTTGCCGTTGCTTTCTTTGCAGCAGGTTTCTTCGCAGCGGCCTTTTTAGGTGCAGCTTTGGGTTCGGCCTTTACTGTTTTTGCAGCCTTTTCCGCTTTTGCCTGCAACCTATCAACCTCCTTATGTAATTCGGCGATCTCTTCTCCCTGGTTCTTGATAGTTGTCAACAATGAATTCAACTCTTCATTATCGATATCCTCAGGATAGAGAGAATTTACACGTTTAATGAAATCCCCCAAGATATTCATATAGTTAGTAAAGGCATCATAAGGAGAATCATAAATACCACGATTCAGCCACACACCGGTATTCTTGGTCGTCATAAAACGGAAGTTATTGCTGGCTTGCAGATAATCCCAATCCTGCTTGATACGACGATCATCGCAAAGGTGTACACGTTCAGCCACACTGTATAATTTGCTGAAAGCTTCACGCTGCAAAACATTACCCAGCCAGCTGCTCGTATCTCTTTCTTCGTCTACCCACGACATTGGATATGGTACATCCAATTGGGAAACGGATTTCAATTTCGAAATAATCTCCGATGGGGTAGAGAAAGTAATGCCCTTTTCTTTTGCACAATAAGGAAGTGCTTTCAGGAACTCCAAAATATTGGACGATAATGGCTGCGCCATACCCAATGCTTTCAGTTCCATAAAGATATTGATCACTTGTTCTTCTTGTGGTAAAGCATCAATCCAACCGATAAACTTATCGGCAAATAAAGGATACTCACTCCAATCAGAGTTAGAGAAACGCAAACTGATATCATCCGATAACTTGAAGTCTCTTAATAACAATTTCAGACTCGGAGCCTGATTGCAATGATACACGTAATGCGGACTCTTCCAACCCAAAACGTGTTTAGCACCTTCGGTCAGCATGCCTTTGAAACCCATGCTAGCCACCGTAGCACCTATTTCATCCGAATAAATCAAGCTGGAGTTACGGAACACTTTCGGAGCTTTACCAAACATCTGTTTCATCTTTTCGCTCTGACGCATTACCTCTTCACGGAAACAGTCTTCATTGGCCAATGATGATAAGCCATGAGAGTATGGCTCTGCCAGGAATTCACAGCAACCCGTATCGTTTAATATATGTAACAGGTCAATTACGGCAGGTGCATGAATTTCGAGCTGTTCCAATGCTACTCCCGAAATAGAAAGGGCTACTTTAAATGCTCCTCCGGAATTCTTCACCATTTCAATCAATGTATTGAGAGCCGGAATATAAGAACGTTCGGCAACCTCATTAATACCTGTCTCATTGGCATAATCATCATAGTAATAATGGTCGGCACCAATGTCGAAGAAGCGGTAACGTTTCAGATGAATAATTTGATGTATCTCAAAATAAAGACAGATTGTTCTCATATCTATATTGTTTTATTGTTTTCCATAATTTTTTATAACCTCGTCGTAGATGCCGCGAACCTTGTAGCCTACGTTCTCCCACTTTATTTCGTCCACCTCTTTCTTACCTTCATCACGGAGATACTCGTACATAGCCGGATAGGTACAGATAGAATAAATAGCATCTGCCATAGCGTGGATATCCCAGTAATCGGTCTTGATACATTTTTCCAAGATCTCGGCACAACCGGATTGTTTGGAAATAATGCTTGGTACGCTACACTGCATAGCCTCCAACGGAGAAATACCAAAAGGTTCGGATACCGAAGGCATAATGTATACATCACTAGCCTTCAAGACTTCATATACTTGTTTCCCTTTCATGAATCCCGGAAAATGGAAACGATCGGCAATGCCTCTTTCAGCTGCCAGACGGATCATCTGATCCATCATATCACCACTACCGGCCATCACAAAACGTACATTCCGCGTACGCTGCAATACCATCGCAGCTGCCTCTACAAAATATTCAGGACCTTTTTGCATTGTAATACGTCCCAAGAAGGTAACCACCTTTTCTTTCGGGTTCTTATTAGGTACAATATCCTGTATCTCTTGCGAAAGAGGAGAAACTGCATTGTGCACAGTTGATACTTTCTTCGGATCCTGGAAATATTTATGGATTACTGTTTGACGAGTTAATTCACTCACACACATAATATGATCGGCATGATCCATACCATTTTTCTCAATGGCATAAACTGTGGGGTTCACATTACCACGACTACGGTCAAAGTCAGTAGCATGTACGTGAATCACCAATGGTTTGCCCGATACCTGTTTTGCATGAATACCGGCCGGATAAGTCAACCAGTCATGTGAGTGTATAATTTCAAACTCCTGTTGCCGTGCTATAACTCCTGCAACAATTGAGTAGTTATTGATTTCCTCATGTAAGTTATCCGGATAACGCCCTGAAAATTCAATGCATCCCAGATCATTTGCATTCAGATAATTGAAATCAGCATAAATATGATCGCGCAAGTCAAAATATAATTGAGGATCCATGTAAGAGCCTACACGCCCTTTGACATATTCCCAATCTACATCCCTCCACACAATCGGTGTACTGTTCATACCGATTATTCTCAGAAAACTCTGGTCTTCGTCACCCCAAGGCTTGGGAATACAAAATGTAATCTCCATATCCTCTTGTTGAGACATACCTTTTGTCAAACCATAGCTGGCAGTTCCTAAACCTCCTAAGATATGCGGGGGGAACTCCCATCCAAACATTAAAACTTTCATCTTCGTCCCTCCTCCTATAAATTATATTTAGACAACAGCTTCAAGATACGTAAAATCTCCGCCACATTCATTGCAAACGATACTGCTCCACGCCCTTTAAAAGGTGGATTTCCGTCGAACAATTCCGGCAACGAACCAACACAGTGGCTGGTCATCTCGTCTTCAAGTCCAATCAACTGACGCTCTACAAACGAAATTCCACTCATCTTATAGATTCGCAGATACGCCTCCATGTAGAATCCCATCAGCCATGGCCAAGCCGTACCCTGATGATAAGCATAGTCTCTCTGGATTTGAGGACCTACATAATTCGGATTATATCCGCCGCTCTTCGGACTCAATGTTCGGAGTCCCTTCGGAGTAAGTAATTCCTTCGTCACAATATCGAGTACTTGTTTCTTTTGCACCCGGTCAAGAGGAGAATAATCGAAGGCAACCGTAAATATCATGTTGGGGCGTACGCTCCAATCCATCATATTTCCGTCTACATAATCCAACAGATAACCATATTCATTACGAAAGACTTCCACAAAAGACTTTCCGGTTACCTCAGCCTGTGCATCCAGTGAATCTGCCAGCAATCCATTACCGCCTTCACGAACTAAGTCGGCAATAAAACGCAAGGCATTGTACCACAAAGCATTTATCTCTACGATATAACCTGTACGCGGAATAACCGGACGTCCGTTAACCGTGGAATTCATCCATGTGATCGCCCTATCTGCACCATTGGCATACAACAACCCGTTTTCGTGCAAGAACAGATTATCATGTTTGCGCTGACGAATAAAATCGATGATTTCTTCTAACAAAGAACCATATTTGGCACGACATTGTTCACGACTTGTTTCCTTTGCATATTGTTGCAGAGCCCATACGGCCCATAATAATACGTCAGGATCATCCATCTCGTAGATTTTACAGCCTATCGGTTCACCTTTAATGTAGTTATTGATCGCTTTGCGGGCAGTTTCCATCACGTCTTCAAATTCACCTATCTCATCTACAGCAAGCGTCAATCCGGGCAGCGATACAAACATATCCCGGGCACGACATTTAAACCAGGGATATCCGGCCAAAATATAATGGTCCTCTTCCTGCTTGTTATGGAATTGATGGGCGGAATTCTTTAAACAATGATAGAAACTATCACGTGGCGTACGGTCGGCAACTTCCGCCTCAAAAGTTTGTTTCAATCTGCGGGGAGAAATTTCAGAAATACCGGCAGAGAAAATTATACTTTCTCCTTTCTTTATATCGACTTCAAAATATCCGGGAACATAAAGGTCTTCATTGAAATCATATCCTCTCTCCTGTTCTTTCGGATATTCAATTCCTCTATACCAATTCGGTTCATAATGGAATTCGTTTTTCTTATTCAACTGCATGAACAATTCCGGATAGCCCGGATACATGCAAGTCTTAATGCCGTTTTCTACTAACTGGTAGTCACGACTCGCCTGCGAATTCTCGTGGGTATATTCGCGTACACTACGGAAAGCAAGGAACGGACGAAAACGAAGAGTGGTAGCTGAGTGTGCATCGACCAAGGTATAACGGATCAGAATCCGGTTCTCATGATGTACAAAGATTTTCTCTTTGCGAAGTATGACTCCTCCCACACGGTAAGTTGTTGCCGGAATATGTTCACAGTCAAACTCACGGATATACTTATGTCCATTGGGGCTAAAGTGATTTCCTTGATATTTATGCAATCCCAGGTTAAACTCAGCACCGTGTTGAATTACCGTTTCATCCAAAGAAGATAGCAGCACATGATTTTCATCGTCCAGATTGGGTACGGGAATCACCAGCAATCCATGATATTTGCGTGTGTTACAATCTACAATCGTTGTACAATGATAAGCTCCTGATTTGTTCGTCCGGAGAATCTCCCTTGGTAAAGATTCCTCAAGATTTATCATCAGGGTCTTGTCAAAATGTAAATAACTCATAGTTGTGCATTATTTAAAGGTTAATTATTTCGGTTATCATAGTATATAATATAAGTATGATGCCCAAAAATACGAATTAAAGGTAAATAACAAAATAAAAAGGGACTTTATTTTTTATTTTCAGGGCAAATATTCGTAGCATTGTATAAAATTTAAAGAAATATGCTAATATGAGGCCAGAAATTCGACAAATCCTGCTGACAATGGTACTTCCGCTGTTTCTAATTTTTATCCTCTACATGATAAAGGTTTTAGAGATAGGTATGGACTGGGACTTTATCAGTTTAGGAGTATACCCTTTGTCAAAAAAAGGTATGTTTGGTATTTTCACTCATCCTCTTATACATAGCAGCTTCAAACATTTATTGACCAACACTTTACCACTATTCTTCCTTTCATGGTGTCTTTTTTACTTTTACAGAAGCATAGCTCCCTCTATTTTTCTTATAATCTGGATAGGATGTGGAGCCATTACATTCCTTATCGGCAAGCCTGCCTGGCATATCGGTGCCAGCGGTATTATCTATGGACTGGCTTTCTTTCTTTTCTTCAGCGGACTGTTACGAAAATATATCCCCTTGATTGCCATATCTCTATTAGTTACCTTTCTCTATGGAGGTCTTATATGGAATATGCTCCCCTATTTTACACCATCCGGCATTTCGTGGGAAGGGCATTTAAGCGGAGCTATCATAGGTACCATCTGTGCTTTTTCTTTTATGGGTTACGGCCCGCAAAAGCCGGACCCTTTCGCAAATGAACAAGAAGAGGAATCCGTCTCAGCAACAGATGAAACAGATAATATCGAAATGGATAAAGAAGAAGAACACGAAATCGATGCAGAATAGACTCATCTTACATTATCACAATGTAACAAATGGCCGGTTACTTCTGCAATGCGGCAATCAATAATGTAATATTTGCAGTAAACAGCCTGACAGAAATAGCCAACAAAATGATACCGAAAAACTTACGGATAATATAGATGCCACCTTTCCCCAGAAAACGCTCCACACGCCCTGTCATACTAACGACAAAATAAACCCATAGCATATTCAGGATCAAAGCAATTACAATATTGATACTGGCATACTCGGCCCGTAATGAAAGTAGTGTAGTAAATGCACCGGCACCGGCCAACAACGGGAATACTAAAGGCACCAGCGTTGCCTCTTTTATCGGCCCCTGATTCTTAAAAATTTCCACATCTAAGATCATTTCCAGTGACATCAGGAAAATGACAAATGCGCCTGCAACAGCAAAAGATTCAATATCTACATGAAACAGTTTCAACATAAAGTCACCCGCATAGAAAAAGCCAATCATCAGTGCAAACGAAATAACGGTTGCTTTCGTAGCATTTACGTCCTTCCCTTTCTCTTTCAGATTGATGATAATAGGAATAGAACCAATGATATCAATCACAGCAAAAAGTACGATAAACGCACTGACCATCTGTTGAAAATTAAAGTTTGCAAACATGACTTCCTCCTTTTTTGTGCAAATATACTTCATTTTTATGCATTCCGCAAGAGATTGTTTTATGTAATCACTACCATCTTTAAGAAATAATAAAAAAAACAAAAAGATAGGGAGGATGGTTTCAGCCAACCCCTATAATCGTTACATTTGCTTTCAAATTAGAAGATTACGATATATGGAAACCATGTTCGACACCTTGTTGCAACTCCCCCTTTTTCAGGGACTTTGTCATGAGGATTTCACTAATATATTAGAAAAAGTAAAACTTCACTTCACTCGTCACAAACCCGGAGAACCATTGATAAAAAGTGGTGAGGTCTGTGATCAGTTACTTTTCTTGCTAAAAGGCAGGCTCTCTTCCGTCACCGTATCGGAAGACGACACGCTGACTGTTATTGAATATTTCGAAGCTCCTGCCGTATTAGAGCCTTACTCCATGTTTGGAATGAATACCCGGTATATATCTTCCTATATTCCGCATAATGAAGAAGCGCAAATGGTAAGTATCAGTAAATCGTTTGTCATGGGCGAGTTGTTCAAATATGATATTTTTCGTCTTAACTATATGAACATCGTCAGCAATCGTGCGCAAAATCTCTATACACGCTTATGGGATAAAGCTCCCAAAGACATTGAAGACAAAATAATCCGTTTCATTTTGGGACACATTGAGAGAATGACAGGTGAGAAGCTGTTCAAGGTAAAAATGGATGATTTGGCCCGCATGTTGGACGACACCCGCCTGAATGTATCAAAAGCTCTCAACGGACTGCAAGAATTAAATTTGTTGGAACTTCACCGGAAAGAAATCCGCATACCCGATTTATCACTCCTGACAGAATGGAACGAGAAACGATAAATTTCCGGTAGTCTATCGATCATTCTGTTCCATATTAGTCATCACTCTCACAGAATCTACTCTACAGGCATTGTGTCCCAGCAAACGATAAACAACAATTTGCCTGTCGAGTCTCTGATAAACAAGTCCCGATCCTTTCAAAACCTTTTCCATTACCTTTTGAATGGGTTCTTCCGTAACACAAATACTGATTTCCTCATGAATCTCGTTGTCGATATCGCAGGACCATGCAAAGACAAAATCACTTTTTTGCTCGATTTCATCAAAAATCCGGATCATCGGTATACGTTTCAGACTAAAAGAAAATTTCCAGTCCGGCATCTTGCCGTCCTCCGACGGTAAAGCTGCCCCGTTACAGCACATAATGAAAATAAAACCAAACAATACTCTATATTTTATTCTCTGTCTATCAATGTTTTCAGTTCTTACTATACGTTCTCTTTTCATGCTTTGTTCCAGTTGTTATAATACTTAGTTTCAGGCCATTGCATCCCTTCCCGGAGGGCATAATCATGCTTCCCGGCTCTGATACGTAGTCGTGTGTGTAAGTTAGAGGAAGGATATCACTCTATCCTTTTCGTGGGGGTTGTGTGTGCGTATGTCATAGTGTTCAGTGTCATTCCATAGGCTCTACCATTTTATGGGTTCTCAGATATAAAAATAGTCCGTTCTTCTTTCCTGTAATCAGTAGAATACAGCAATGATATAGTTGTCAATACATTATCTATATTATCGGATAAATAAATTTTTCCTGAACACTTCCTACCGGTCAGCCGCTTCTTATCGCCGAAGCTAAACGATAGATTATAATATCTCCCTATCCGGTTCAGTACATCCATGATATTGGCATCATCCAATTCCAGATAGCCTTCTTTCCAACAAGTATATCTGGACGCACTCACTTTTCTTTTTTCAAATCGCTTGCCATCATAAAGCACTTTTTCATTTGTCTTCATGCGTATTTCAGGACCGGATTCCGGACGGAATCCGACTATTCCATCTACAAGTACACACGAAGGAGTCGGTTCATCTTCATAAGCCGATATATTGAAACGCGTTCCATATACCTGTATATCAAAATGGGCCGTATGCACGATAAACGGTTTTTTACTATCTGCCGTAACTTCGGCATACATTTCACCCTTCAAGCTTACTTCCCGTTTCTCTCCCGAGAAATGAGTAGGAAACTTAAGTACCGAACCGGAATTCAGCCAGATTTCCGTTCCATCTTCCAGTTTAACCTTCGATCGTTTACCATAAGGAACCACCAGTTCATTAACCTCGTCCTGTTCCATTCTGATTCGCTTCTGCCCGCTATTAGGATGATATACCATAGCTGATCCATCCTTGCTCAAGAGCAATTGCACGTTTTGCCGGAACGAAGTTATGCTATCACCGCTAACCAGACGAATATCTTCCGACTTCAAAGGTTGCCAGACAATCTCTGCTTTTTTTTCGACAACAGACGGCACAGGTTCCACTCTCTCATAATGATTCAGATAAGCAACAATTCCTAATGCAATAATGACGCATACGGATACACCATAATAAGCTACCCTCCTGACCGTTCTTTTCCGACGTAACATACGCAGCGAAACATGGATTCGCTGACGCAGGCGTTCATAGTCATCTTTCGAGAGGTGTTCTTGATTCATCCGAACGCTCTTGAATTTTAACCACTGGAAGCACTTTTCTTCGTCTTTCAAAGGATCAATATGTCTGCTATCCCGCTTCGTTTTTTCCATTCAGAACAGGTGCTTTAAGAGTTTAATAACACTATTGTCTGCATAGAACACGAACGGGCGCAGGTTTCATGCCCACTTTTCCCGAATAAAATTTAAAATGGTGCCTTATTTAACCAACATTAATAGAAAGTAAGAGATAGAAGAGCACTAATGTGTTATTGTGCTTCAGTTTAAGTAAGGTCCGATAGAGCAATTTACGACAGGCAGGAACACTGATTTGCATAATCTCTGCAATTTCCTCATAAGAACATTCCTGCATATAACGTAAATAAATAATCTCGCGCTGGCGTTCGGTAAGTATACTCAGAATCTCGTCAACTTTCTGTGATACTTCCGCCTGCTCTTCCGCTGCGATTATTTCATCCTCTACGGTAATTTTGATTTTATATGGAAGTTCATCGGTAATCTCACCGGTAAGAACCTCCGAGTAGTTTCGTTTGAGTTTATAGGTGTCAATCAACTGGTTCCGCAGGGCACGCAACAAGTAAAATTTAGGATTCTGTATCTCCTGCACTTCTCTTTCTCGGATACATACCCTGCAAAACACATCATGAATGGCATCCATCGCTGTCTGTTTGTCAAACCCGAATCCCAAAGCATACGAAAACAAGTCGTCAACATAGTCCTTATAAAGACTATCAACCGTATGTTTCGCTCTCTCTTCTTCCAGGTTTTTTTTCTTTGGCAGCATTGTATAAAGTTTGTAAATGATAAATTTAGCTTTTCAGGGCCTGTATGATATCGTCCAACAAATCATCAGCCCGCTCCAGCCCCACCGAAAGGCGAATGGTTTTCTGGCTGACATCCATACCTCGACGCTGATCCTCGGTAAACGAACCGTAGATTGTACTTGCCGGATGGATAGCTAACGTTTTATTATCAAATAAGTTCGTTGCCCTACGTATGATTCTCAACCGATTTATGAAACGAAAACATATCTCACGCGACGGAAGATCAAACGTCAACATCGCTCCCGGAAGAGAACCAAACTGGCGGGTACTCAATTCATAAAACGGATTAGATTCCAATCCGGTATAGTTCACCGACTCAATCTCAGGCAGTTCTTGCAAACATTGTGCCAGTTTCAGGCAGGTTTCTGCCTGACGAGCAAACCGTACTTCCATCGTTTCAAGTCCGAGTGTCTGCATATAAGCCACCTGCGGGGTCATATATGCTCCAAGATTACGGTGAACCTCTTTTCTGAGTTTGACAGTAAAAGCCTCCTTCCCGGTATCTGCACTCAGAGCAGCCAACTTAGCGGAATGCTCCCAGTCAAAAGTGCCGTAATCTATAATCAGTCCTCCTATACAGGTAGCTCCTCCCGAAATATATTTCGTACTGGACACAATCTCGATATCAACTCCGAAGTCAGTCGCATGGAATACATGGAAAGGAATCGCTGTCGTATCTGCCAGCAACGGTACTCCGGCCTTATGTGCTATGTCGGCAAGAACCTTCAGATCGGCCACTTCCAACTGCGGATTGGTAATAACTTCCAAAAAAAGCGCACAAGTATCTCCATCAATCTGTTGCTTCACTTCTTCGGGACATGTCAGGTCACAGAAGCGTACTTCTACCCCAAAAGCTTCCAATGTACTTTTCAGAAATGAATAGGTATTGCCAAATAAATGTTTCGAAGTCACCACATTAGCTCCCGCGCTTGCCAGTGTGATCAAAGCATTGCTTATCGCAGCCATCCCGGAGTTCAAAGCTGTCACACTCAGCGCTCCGGTCACTCTTTGCACACGCTGCTCAAAGTACTGTACCGTAGGATTTGTTATGCGTGAATAAGCATGCCCTGCTTTCTGCCCACAGAAAGCAGCTTCCATCTCTTCTGCAGTCTCAAATTCGTAGGCAGCAGTGTGGTACACCGGCATTGAAAGAGAATGATATGCATCCTCTTTTTCAAAAGGAGTATGCAATATTTGTGTCTCAAAACTATTTTTTTTCATCCTGAAAGTCTTTTTATATAAATTCCACAAATTATGCTATTGTGTCATGCTTCAACTCGTATGCCTCCTTTATCTGATCCAGTGCCTGTCTTAACACACTCCGCGGACAAGCCACATTAAGCCGCATAAATCCCTCGCCTTCCTTACCGAACATAGCGCCATCGTTTAATGCCAGATGTGCACCGTCAACAAAAAAGTCAACTAATTCTTTCTGCGAAACACCCATACCGCGACAGTCCAGAAAAATCAGATAAGAAGCTTGAGGACGAATCATCCGGATTGCGGGAATATGTGTTTTTAAATATTCATCTGTAAAATCAATATTCTCCTGAATATATTCCAATGCCTGATCCAGCCACTCCGTTCCGTTGCTATACGCGGCAGCCACTCCAAGATATGCAAATAAATGGCCTTCACTAAATTCACTGGCTTCCATATAAGTCTGAAAACGATGACGAATGGCCTCATCTTCTATAATGCAGTACGAACTGGCAAGCCCCGGCATGTTGAAAGCTTTACTGGGAGACATAAACACAAGTGAATTCCGTCGAGCCTTTTCCGATACCAATGCAAACGTAGGATGCGTGTATCCCGGCAATGTCAGATCGGCATGAATTTCATCCGAGATGACCAATACTTGATTATCAAAACAAATCTCTGCTATCTCGGCCAACTCCTCCCGAGTCCAGACACGCCCTCCCGGATTATGAGGATTACTCAAAATCAACATTTTACAGCCCTTTACATCAGCACGGAAGCGTTCAAAGTCAATCTGATATTGCCCGTCTTTCAGCAATAACGGACTGTAGACTACCTCCCTGTGGTTGTGTTCTGTCACCAGAAAGAAAGGATGATAAACAGGAGGCATCACCATCACTTTGTCCCCCGGAGCCGTAAAACATTGCAGGGCAAAAGCCAATCCACGCACAATACCCGGCGTAAACGTCAGCATCTCCCGGGTAACATTCCACCCGTGACGTTCTTTCTGCCAATTGATAATGGATGTATACCAAGCTTCGCAAGCGAAAGTATACCCCAATACTTCATGATCCAATCTCCGACGGATAGCCTCTATCACAAAAGGAGGAGTACGGAAATCCATATCGGCCACCCACATCGGAAGCAGGTCGCTCCGTCCCCAACGTTCCGATACTGCGTCATACTTCACCGAGTCTGTTCCCCGGCGCTCTATCACTTCATCAAAGTTATATTTCATATAGGGTTCTATTTTTAGGTTCAGCCTGCAAATGTACAATTCATCTGTTTCATAATGAAACCAAATGAGCTATTTTAGCAGACAGCAGTTAAAATTTACCATCATTGTGGTATTCAGTTACTCTATATCAGGCTTTTTCAGTACATTTGTGCTCCATTAAAGAAAAGACGTATGATAAAAGCCCTGTTTTTCGATATAGACGGGACGTTGGTTAGTTTCAACACTCACGAAATTCCTTCGTCTACCCTCGCAGCCATAGCCGAAGCAAAAGCTAAAGGTATCAAGATATTCATCGCTACCGGACGCCCGAAAGCGATTATCAACAACCTCACCGCCCTCCAGGAACGGGAACTGATAGACGGCTACATCACCATGAACGGAGGGTATTGTTTCGTTGAAGATGAGGTGATTTACAAACATTCCATCCCGGTACAAGATGTTAAGGCACTGGCTGCACTTTCGGACGAAAGAAACTTTCCCTGTATCTTTGTAGCCGAACATACCGTAGCTGTTTGCAATACCAACAAGCTGGTTAACGAAATCTTTCATGATTTCCTGCATGTAGATATCCTGCCCATCCAAACTACAGCCGAGGCTACGCAAGCCGAAATCTTTCAGATGACCCCATTCATCACTACCGAAGAGGAGAAAACGGTATTGCCTTTACTCCCGAACTGCGAATCCGGACGCTGGTTTCCTGCATTTACAGATATCGTAGCTAAAGGTATCCGCAAACAAAAAGGAATAGATGAAATCATTCGCCATTTCGGTATCGGACAGGAAGAAACAATGGCATTTGGTGATGGAGGCAACGATATCAGTATGTTGCGCCATGCAGCCATCGGAGTAGCCATGGGCAATGCGAATGACGATGTCAAAGAAACCGCCGACTACATAACCACTTCTGTAGACGAAGACGGAATACAAAAAGCATTAAAACATTTCGGGATCATCTGACGTGGAATTTACAATAGACACCGGTAATAAGGAGTTTCAGGATGCACTGAATCTGATTCAGTATACTCGTCAATCAGTTTTCCTCACGGGGAAAGCGGGAACGGGTAAATCTACTTTCCTGAAATACATCTGTAAGAATACCAAGAAGAAGCACATCGTGCTGGCACCCACCGGAATCGCTGCCATTAATGCCGGTGGCAGCACTCTGCACAGCTTCTTCAAACTTCCTTTTCATCCGTTACTTCCTGATGATCCGAATCTGAGTTTGCAACGGGGACGCATCCATGAATTCTTTAAATACACCAAGCCACACCGTAAATTGCTGGAACAGGTAGAACTGGTCATTATCGACGAAATATCAATGGTACGCGCCGATATGATTGATGCCGTAGACCGCATTTTGCGTGTATACAGTCGTAATCTGCGCGACCCCTTCGGAGGAAAACAAGTTTTACTGGTAGGCGATGTATTCCAGCTTGAACCGGTAATCAAAGGGGATGAACGGGAAATTATCAACCGCTTCTATCCCACTCCTTATTTTTTCTCGGCACGGGTCTTCAACGAGATCGAATTGGTATCTATCGAGTTACAGAAAGTATATCGTCAGTCAGATGCAGTCTTTGTCAGTGTACTCGACCACATCCGGAGCGGAGCAGCAGGGGCAGCCGACCTTCAGCTGCTCAACACCCGCTATGGCGCTCAAATTGATGCTTCGGAAGAAGATTTATACATCACTCTTGCTACGCGCCGCGATACGGTAGAAACCATCAATGAACGGAAACTTACCGAACTCCCCGGCGATCCTGTAGTGTTTGAGGGCGAAATCAACGGCGACTTTCCCGAAAGTAGCTTGCCCACCTCAAAAGAACTGACCCTGAAACCGGGAGCACAAATCATCTTTATCAAAAATGACTTTGAACGCCGTTGGGTAAACGGTACCATCGGTGTAGTGAGCGGCATCGACAACGACGGTATCATCTACGTCATCACCGATGATGGCAAAGAGTGTGATGTCCACCGGGAATCATGGCGCAACATCCGTTACAAGTACAACGAAGAGAAAAAGGAGATTGAGGAAGAAGAACTGGGTACTTTCACACAATATCCCATCCGCCTGGCATGGGCCATCACCGTGCACAAAAGCCAGGGTTTGACCTTTAGCCGTGTAGTCATAGACTTTACCGGAGGAGTGTTTGCCGGCGGACAAGCTTATGTAGCTCTCAGCCGTTGCACATCGCTTGAAGGAATTCAACTGAAAAAGCCTATCAGCCGCGCGGATATTTTTGTCCGTCCCGAGATTGTCAGTTTTTCCGGAAGATTCAACAACCGGCAAGCCATCGACAAAGCATTAAAACAAGCACAGGCCGATGTGCAGTATGCCGCAGCTGCCCGTGCTTTCGACAAAGGAGATTTCGAGACATGCCTCGAGCAGTTTTTCCTGGCCATTCATTCCCGTTATGATATAGAAAAGCCTGCCGCCCGAAGATTAATTCGCAGGAAATTGGGAGTCGTCAACCTATTGCGGGAACAAAAAAGGAAACTACAAGCACAAATGGAGGCACAGAAAAAAAGCCTGCAAAAGTATGCCCGAGAGTATTTGCTAATGGGAAACGAATGTATCACTCAGGCGCATGACGTTCGGGCCGCCCTTGCCAATTATGACAAAGCGATTGAGCTCTATCCCGAATACATCGACGCCTGGATACGAAAAGGAATCACGCTGTTCAACGAAAAAGAGTTCTTCGATGCCGAGAATTGCCTGAACCGGGCAGTCAGCCTGCGTCCTTCAGAGTTCAAAGCACTCTATAACCGAGGCAAACTTCGCCTGCAGACAGAAAACATAGAAGGGGCTTTATCAGACCTCGACAAAGCAACTAGCCTGAAACCTGAACATCCCGGAGCACACGAACTTTTCGGAGATGCATTATTAAAAGTCGGTAAAGAGACAGAAGCAGCCATCCAATGGCGTATAGCAGAGGAACTACGAAAAAAGAAGAAATAAGGTAAGTTTATTTCTGTAATCTATTTCACCACAGGATTACACAGATCTTCACAGATTAATAATTTATTTCATTGTCAATATATAAAGTATCTGTGTTAATCTGCATAATTCGTGATGAGATGGATTCGCCCTATTAAAAGAGGACTATACAGTAAAACATAATCCCCGATAACCTTGGACTTCTTGTCTTTTATTACTAACTTTGTTATCACTATAAACCTAACAACCAGTGCAATTATGAAGAAAGGATTCAAAATTACAGCAATCGTCATCGGCGTCATTCTGATACTGATGTTTCTCCTTCCCTTTGCCTTCCGTGGCAAGATTGAAGGTATCGTAAAATCGGAAGGCAACAAAATGCTTAACGGTCATTTTGATTTTAGTAGCCTTGATATCAGCTTATTCCGCAATTTCCCCAAAGCTTCCGTCACCCTGAATGATTTTTGGCTGAAGGGAACCGGAGAATTTGAAAACGACACATTGGTGAAGGCCGGTGAGGTAACAGCGGCTATTAACCTGTTTTCGCTTTTTGGAGATGACGGATACGATGTATCCAAAGTATCTGTTGAAAACACCCGGTTACACGCCATCGTACTTCCTGACGGAAAAACTAACTGGGATATCATGAAACCCGATTCATCCACTGCCGGCGAAACCCAAGAAAGTGGTGAATCTTCTACTTTCCGAATTAAACTCCAGCGTTTTGTCATCAAAAACATGAATGTGGTATATGACGACCGGCAGTCCGCGATGTACGCCGACATACACAATTTCAATGCGCTTTGTTCGGGTGATCTGGGTAGCGACCAGACTTTACTCAGCCTGGAAGCCGAAACTGAAGCCCTGACTTATAAAATGAACGGTATCCCTTTCCTCTCACAAGCTAACGTCTACGCCAAGATGGATGTAGATGCCGATCTGGCACACAACAAATTTACACTGAAAAAGAACGAATTCCGTCTGAACGCCATTAAAGCCGGCATTGACGGATGGATAGAGTTGAAAGACCCTGCTATCGACATGGATTTGAAACTCAACACCAGCGAAATAGGATTCAAAGAAATCTTGTCACTGATACCGGCCATTTATTCCAAAGAGTTCAAGAATCTGAAAACAGATGGTACAGCAACTCTTGAAGCTACAGCGAAAGGAATACTGCAAGGTGACACGGTTCCACAGTTCGATGTCCGACTGGCTGTAAAAAACGCCATGTTCCGATATCCATCCCTGCCAGCGGGAGTCGATCAGATTAACATCGACGCACAAGTTCGGAATCCGGGAGGTAACATTGACCTGACCGAGATAAGCATACATCCTTTCAGTTTCCGACTGGCGGAAAATCCGTTTAGTCTGACAGCCGACATAAAGACACCTGTCAGCGACCCGGACTTTACAGCCGAAGCCAAAGGGGTACTTAATCTGGGCATGATCAAGCAAGTCTATCCGCTGGATGATATGGAGCTGAATGGTACCGTTCGTGCGGATATGACAATGGCCGGACACCTGTCATACATCGAAAAGGAACAATACGATCGTTTCTCCGCTTCGGGAACCATTGCCCTCAGTGATATGAAGTTGAAAATGAAAGAGATGCCGGATGTAGAAATAAAAAAATCCCTGTTCACATTCACTCCGAAATATCTGCAACTCAGTGAAACGACAGTAGCCATCGGAAAGAATGATCTTACTGCCGACTGCCGGTTCGAGAACTATATGGGCTATGCTCTTAAAGGAAGCACACTGAAAGGTACCCTGAATGTCCGGTCGAACCATCTGAATCTAAACGATTTTATGACGGCCACAACTGACAGTACCGCCCAAACATCACAAGCATCTTCGACCGAAGAAACCGTCAGTATGATCGAAGTTCCGCAGAATATCGACTTCCAGATGGATGCCGGCCTGAAAGAAGTGTTATTTGACAAGATGACTTTTACAAACATGAATGGCAAACTTATTGTGAAAGACGGAAAAGTCGATATGACAAATCTGTCAATGAACACCATGGGAGGAAGTGTCGTTATGAACGGATACTATTCGACCGCCGATCCGAAGAAGCCGGAAATGAACGCAGGATTCCGTATGGAAAATATCGGTTTTGCACAGGCTTACAAAGAACTGGATATGGTGCAGCAAATGGCTCCTATCTTTGAAAACCTGAAAGGCAACTTTTCGGGTAATATGCATATCCGGACTTTACTCGACAACCAGATGAGCCCTGTCATGGATACGATGCAAGGAAGCGGAAGCCTTTCGACCCAAGATCTTAGCCTCAGCGGCGTAAAAGTAATCGACCAGATAGCCGAAGCCGTAAAGAAGCCTGAACTCAAAGAGATGAAGGTGAAAGATATGGCACTGGATTTCACCATCAAAGACGGAAGAGTATCTACCAAGCCGTTCGATATCAAACTGGGTGACTATGTCATGAATCTTTCCGGAAGCACAGGACTCGACCAAACCATCGACTATTCGGGAAAGATCAAATTACCGGCATCGGCAGGTGATATCGCCAAACTGACTACCCTCGACCTGAAAATAGGAGGTACTTTCTCCTCACCCAAAGTATCACTGGATACGAAAAGCATGACCAATCAGGCAGTAGAAGCAGTGACAGACAAGGCAATCAGCGAAATAGGGAAAAAACTCGGGCTGGATTCGGCTACAACGGCCAACAAAGACTCCGTGAAGGAGAAAGTAAAAGAGAAAGCCGTAGAAAAGGCACTCGATTTTCTTAAAAAGAAAATAAAATAACGTGAATCAGGAGTGAGAGAAGTGATTCGCATAAATAACAGACAATTATGATACTCAAACTTTACGAAAAAAATAATAATCCTCAGGACCTGCAACGGATTGTAGACCTACTGAACGACGGGGGATTGATTATCTATCCCACAGACACCATGTATGCCATCGGTTGCCATGGCCTGAAGGAACGTGCCATCGAACGCATCTGCCGGATCAAAGAGATTGACCCGAAGAAAAACAATCTCTCTATTATTTGCTATGACCTGAGCAGCATCAGTGAATATGCCAAAGTGGACAACAACATTTTCAAGTTGATGAAACGTAACCTGCCCGGACCTTTCACTTTTATCCTGAACGGAACTAACCGGTTGCCCAAAATCTTTCGAAACCGGAAAGAAGTAGGTATCCGTATGCCGGATAACAGTATCATCCGTGAAATTGCCCGTCTGCTGGATGCTCCGATCATGACCACCACGTTGCCTTATGACGAGCACGAAGACATAGAGTACGTCACTGACCCGGAACTGATCGACGAAAAACTCGGTGACGTAGTGGACCTCGTGATCGACGGAGGTATCGGGGGGATTGAACCTTCGACAGTTGTGAACTGCACTGAAGGAGAAGCCGCCATCGTCCGGCAGGGAAAAGGGGAACTGGAAGAGGCCTGACCCATTAAACATTTTTCAGATGCAGGGTGTTAGTATATAAAACCCAAACAATAGCATTTGATTATGAAAAAAGTATTATTCTTTGCATTGGTGCTGACCATTGCCACAGCATGCAGCCAAACAAAAGATTCGTATCTGGAGGGCTTTAAGCTTTTTGTCGAAAGCGTACAGAAAAACGCTCAAGACTATACAAAAGCCGACTGGGAAAAGGCTGACGAACAATTTACGAAACTGAAAGACAGTTATAATAACTTCAGTAAACAAATGACTTCGGACGAAAAAGGAGAAGTGATAAAACTGGAATCCACTTATGCTGCCCTAAAGTTAAAGAAAATAGGAGATGACCTGAAAGAAAGCACCAAAGATGCATTTGAGAAAGTCAAAGATACAGCCAAAGACGTAAAAGAAGGTGCGCAAAAGGCTGCTAAAAAAGGTGAGAAAGCAATGGAAGGGATCAAAGACGGTCTGAAAGATTAGTTCCTCAACAGACTTTCGTGTCAGACTGATAAAGAGAAGAGGATAAGCCAAAAGTTCTTCCGGCCTATCCTCTTCTTTATTTTTATACCTGTATTACTTCAGCAATGACTGCGGATCGAGGTGATCTGCTTCGATATCCTTGAAATAACGATAAGTACCTACTTTCAGTTCGGCAGTAGCAGCATCATCGCAAACGATGATACCTTTTTCGTGCATCTGCAATGCACTGATCGTCCACATCTGTGTAATGGCACCCTCTACGGCATGATACAATGCACGTGCTTTGTTGTGTCCGTTTACGATAATCATCACCTCACGGGCAGAAAGCACAGTGCCCACTCCCACAGTCAACGAAGTCTTGGGAACCTTGTTAATATCATTGTCGAAGAAGCGAGAGTTCGCAATGATCGTGTCTGTAGTCAGTGTTTTCTGACGGGTACGAGAACTCAGCGAAGAGCCCGGCTCGTTGAAAGCAATGTGACCGTCAGGACCAATACCTCCCATAAACAGGTCGATACCGCCATACGATTTGATCTTTTCTTCATAACGTGCACATTCAGCATCCAGATCGGCAGCATTTCCATTTAAAATGTTCGTGTTCTCCGGTTTGATGTCGATATGGCTGAAGAAGTTGTTCCACATAAAAGAATAGTAGCTTTCCGGATGTTCTTTCGGCAGTCCTACGTATTCGTCCATGTTGAAAGTAACAACATTCTGGAACGATACGATTCCTTTTTTATTCAGGTCGATCAGTGCCTTATACATACCCAGTGGAGATGATCCTGTGGGGCATCCCAGAACGAAAGGTTTTTCCGGAGTGGGATTGGCAGCTTTGATCTTAGCAGCAACATAATGTGCCGCCCATTGAGAAACGGACTGATAGTCCGGCTGAATGATTAGTCTCATGTTCGATTGTTTTTATCAGGTTAATAAATTAGGGGTAACTTATACTCTGTCTTTTTTTAAACGGCCGGCCATAGCACGTGCCAGGTTCTCACACTGTTGATATGTGATCTCCTTCATGGCCTGTTTCATTTCTACAGGATCACCGACCAATTCAAATTTACTTTTCTCTGCAAACTCGGCCATACGTTTCACGGCGGCACCTGCCCACGTGAACGAACCGAAATACCCCAGATAACGTCCTTTCAATTCACGAACCAATATCTTGGACAGAAGCGACTCCACTTCCGGGAAAATCTGGTTACTGTAAGTAGGGCTACCGATAATCAATCCTTTATAACGGAATATATCGGCAAGGATATAAGAGGGATTACTTTTGCTGACATTGTGCATCACAATGTTTTTGATGCCCTGTGCCGAAAGCTCAGCTGCAATGGCTTCTGCCATTTGTTCGGTATTACCGTACATACTGCCGTATGCAATTACCACACCTTCATCTGCGTCATAACGGCTCAGTTTATCATAAATGCCTACCACTTTCGTGATATTCTCAGTCCATACCGGACCGTGCGTAGAACAAATAGCCGAGATAGGAAGTCCACCCAACTTTTGCAAAGCTTTCTGTACCGGTGAACCGTATTTGCCGACGATGTTCGAATAATAACGAACCATTTCGCCCCAATAATGGTCGATATTCATGCGTGTATCCACGAAGCCGCCATCCAGCGTACCAAAACACCCGAAACCATCACCGGAGAAGAGTATGCCATCTGTTTCGTCAAATGTCATCATCGTTTCCGGCCAGTGTACCATCGGAGTAAGGTAAAAGCGCAGTTTATGACGTCCGAGAGCGAGAAAATCACCATCCTTAATCAGATATTGCTCGCCGGTCACACCATAAAAACCTTCAATCATACCGAAAGTCTGTTTATTGCCAACGATCACAATGTCGGGATAGTGTTGCTTAATCAATCGGATAGAACCTGAATGGTCCGGTTCCATGTGATTTATAATCAAATAGTTGATAGGACGGTCGCCTATGATATTTCTGATTTTTCGAAGATATACTTCGAAATAGCAAATATCCACTGTATCGATCAGTGCCACCATTTCATCATCAATCAGATAAGAGTTATACGAAACTCCATAGGGCAAAGGCCACATTCCCTCAAAGAGGTGCTTGTTACGGTCGTTAACTCCCACATAATGAACGTTTCCTTTAATTCTTGTTTTCTGTTCCATTCTTTTTTTTAGTTTAATTTAGCTACAGGGTACGAGTAACAACAATACCCAACGGTACCTCTCAGCTTGCAACTCGTAACTCGCAACTCATTCGCTTCGCAAAAATAGTTCTTTTTTTCTAAACCAGGTATGCCTTTCCCTGATAAGCACCCCTTTCTTTCATTCTTTTTTGCACGCGGGCAGTAAATTCATAATTCTTCAGCCCCCAATCGGGTGCAATCAGAAGTTCTTTCGGTGATTGTGAAACAAATCGCTCAAGTATCAGATCGGGGCGCAGGTGTTCCACATAGTCGATTACCAGATCGATATACTCGTCCACACTAAAGAGATGAAAATCCTCGGGACGGCACTCAAACTCACGTGCCATTTTCGTACCACGTATCAACTGCAACTGATGCATTTTAAGAGTGGTCAATGGCAAACGGGACAATTCGGCCGCCTGAGCGATAATTTCATCATGGGTCTCTCCCGGAAGACCGAGGATGACGTGTCCTCCGGTCAGAATCCCGCAAGCAGCCGTCCGGTTGACAGTTTCTACCGTATCGGCATAGGTATGCCCACGGTTGATACGTTTCAAAGTAACATCCCGGGTGGTTTCAATACCATATTCTACCAAAAGGAAAGTGTGCTCATTCAGTTCTTCCAGATATCGCAACAGGGGATCAGGCATGCAGTCCGGACGTGTGCCGATGACCAGTCCCACCACCCCGTCCACACTCAAAGCCTCTTCATATTTCCGTTTCAGTCCTTCAAACTCGGCATAGGTATTGGTATAAGCCTGAAAATAAGCCAGATATTTCATATCCGGATATTTATGGGCAAAGAATTGCTTTCCTTCCTCAAGTTGCCGGGTGACGGATTTCTCCGTTTTACAATACTCGGGATTGAATGTTTGGTTATTACAGTACGTACAGCCTCCCAATCCCTTCGTTCCGTCCCGGTTAGGACATGTAAAACCCGCATTAAGAGATATCTTCTGTACCTTATAGGAAAAGTATTTTTTCAGAAAGAAAGTAAATTCGTTATATAAAGGCGTCGGAGCCGGTTTAGTCATAGAATATCATGCTTTTGTAAACAGTACAAATATACATAAAAAGTTATAGAAAAGAGCCGTTAGCTATTTTTTTCTGTATCTTCGCCCTTATACTGCTCTTTAAATTTATACGAAAGCACGTAACATCTGTAGATTGACGTTAACTTAGAAGATCTGAGAAAGTGTCTGATCTGAAAAGATTATATAAATAAAGAAAATGTGAGCAATGTCCACATGAAGCATCTTCTCCAACCGAGGGTGTAGCCATCCGGAGGAAAGGGTGTAGCCCTAGGCATAAAAGGGTGTAGTCATCCGCATCGTATGGCTACACCCTTTCACCTGTTCATAGATAGCGGTTATTAAAGTTCCAACCGCTCCTTCAGTAATTTATATCCGGAATTACTCACTTTCAGCCTTACGCCGTTTTTTAACGAGAGCTGATAATTTTCTTTTCCAAAGAGTTCAACCCGTGATATTTGCGTCACGTTCACTATTGTAGAACGATGCACACGCACAAATCCTGCTGATGGCAGATGGGCATCAAAATACTTCATGGTCTGCTCCTTGACATATTGTCCCGAAGGGGTCACCAATGTGACATAATCACCACATGCCTGTATGTAAAGCAACTCGTCGGTACGGATCAGATGAATGTGTGTACCATCTTTCACCGTGATGCGGTCAATACATTCCGCCTCTTCCGGCAACGCTTTATCTTCGCGGCATTCAATCTGCCTCAATTCTTCACGAAGGGCTTCCTCTCTCGAAACAGCCTCTTCTAATATCTCTTCCTGAACGGTATTCAGCGACTGCAAGCGATACCACAACATCATCACCCCCCAGACCAATGCTCCAAACAATATACGGAAAGGAAGCGTCTCACCAAAAGGAGCATATACTTGTCCCATATTCTGTTCCAGCACATATTGCACGGCAAAACCTCCCGCCAGCCAGAAAAGCAGAGCCAAAGCAGCTATCAGCAAGTCAGTCTGCAATATAGAGACAAGGCCAATGACATACCATGCCAGATAGGCCAGGAGGCAAAGCAATCCGACAGATAAAATCCCGTCTATTGCAGCCGGAAGCGTGTCGGCTCCGGCATAGCCCCAAAGTAGAGTTGTTTGTATCCCTGCTGCTACAACGGCCAATATCAATGCCGTCATCCACCGCTGGGAAGATTCTTGTATAGGATGTATATCCATGCTTTATTTTCAACTTTTTATATCAATACCTCCGAATGTCAAATCACCCCGGATCACCAATATCCGGTTCTGATCGATCATACCCCCGCCAAAACGTTTGTCCTGACAACCGCCCAGACAGGTAGTACACCGAAACACTACTTTCCAATCGGAAGGCACATAAATTTCTATTCCACCAAATGTACAATCAATATCGAGAAACGTTTCTCCTTCGGGAAGAGTCGTACGCCGCAAGTCGATAACCGTCCCGCCAAAAGAGTTTTGTATAGTTCCGCCTTTAAACACTTCATCGAGCACCACCTGCCTGATGCCGCTAAATGTGTTTTCGGAGTGCAGCACTCCATCTGTTGAGTTATATTGGCTACTGGCAAAGTTCCCTCGGTGCGAACGCTCGTGCCGGGCACGTTTCGGCCTGAACAGAAAAGCAAGTCCGATAACAATCAGGACAATCGGGAAAAGAGTGACATGAACTCCTGCAGGCATCCATCCCAAATACGGACTGATCAGATAGGCACCGATAGCAAGCAGTATCCCGCCCCGCAAAATCTGACGCCGCAAAATCAAGTAAATTCCTAAAAGAATCAGTAACATTTGCCAGGAAACCAAAATACCAAACAAGGTATAAGAAATCCATCCCAGATTGCGAGCCAGCAAAAGCACTCCTGCCGTTATAAAAATAAAGGCGATAAAAAACTTACCGTATCTCCGAGCAGGAGATGAAAACTCTCTCTTTTCCATATATTATTTCATTGTTAATTATTTCTTTTAATCTTTGTGGGCAAAGATACGCCATTTACCACCTCCCGGAAATACTTTTTCGTCAATAACAGTACGCCAACCGATGAAAGGGGGATAATTCCCGATAAAACCGGACCTGTTTTTCACCGATTGCGTACAAGTTTGAACCGATATAGTCATATCTCTTTATCGGGAGACACTCCGGATTCTCTCCCCCTTGTCTCTATACACAAACAAAGCCGGGTAGAGCCTCCGTTTCGTCGGGACAAAGCCTCCGTTTGTGTCCCGTACAGCCTCTGTCCGTATCAAACAGAGACTCTGTTTTTTCGTTAACCAACGCTATTTCACAGATATTTTACCCCTCCTGTTTTGAAGGCTCACCGTTTATCGTTACCTTTGCGGACACATAGAAACAACCTATAAAATCATCTAAGCCAATGAAAAGAAAATTCATTTTTCTGTTTTTCTGTCTGTGCTGCCTTGCCGGCTTTGCACAAGGAGGCAAAGCGCTCGACCTGAAAGAAATTAACTCGGGCAAGTTCAGCCCCGAAAACATTTATGGTGTGGTTCCCATGCCTGACGGCGAACACTACACACAAAGAAATGCCGAAGGTACACAGATCGTGAAATATTCCTTCCGCACGGGTGAACCGGTGGAAGTGGTATTCGATGTGACAAAAGCCCGCGAATGCCCCTTTAAGAAATTCGACAGTTACCAATTTTCACCGGACGGATCAAAAATACTGATTGCAACCGAAACCAAGCCCATCTATCGTCATTCTTATACGGCAGTCCACTACCTGTATCCGGTGAAACGGAACGACAAAGGAGTGACTACCAACAATATTGTTGAAAAGCTATCGGACGGTGGCCCGCAGCAAGCCCCGGTATTCTCTCCGGACGGAAACCTGGTGGCGTTTGTCCGTGATAATAACATCTTCCTGGTAAAGCTTTTGTATGGCAACAGCGAATCGCAAGTGACTGAAGACGGCAAGTTGAACAGTGTACTGAACGGTATTCCCGACTGGGTATACGAAGAAGAGTTCGGTTTCAACCGTGCCCTGGAATTCAATGCCGATAATACCATGCTGGCCTATGTTCGTTTCGACGAATCGGAGGTTCCATCATACACTTTCCCCCTGTTTGCAGGTGAAGCACCGCGTTATGATGCACTGCAGGATTATCCGGGAGAATACACTTACAAATATCCCAAAGCAGGTTACCCCAACTCCAAGGTGTCAGTACATACGTTCGACATCAAATCGAAAGTGACCCGTCAGGTGAAGCTGCCGATAGACACCGACGGATATATCCCGCGCATCCGTTTCACTCAGGATCCCAACAAACTGGCCATCATGACACTGAACCGTCACCAGAACCGCTTCGACATGTATTTTGCCGATCCTCGCAGCACAGTGTGCAAACTGGCCCTACGCGACGAATCTCCTTATTACATCAACGAAAATGTATTCGATAACATTCAGTTCTATCCCGAATATTTCAGCTTTGTTAGCGATAAGAGCGGATATCCTCACTTGTACTGGTATAGCATGAACGGTAACTTGATCAAACAAGTGACCAACGGCAACTATGAAGTAAAAAACTTTATCGGATGGAATCCGGATACCAACGAGTTTTATTACACCAGCAATGAAGAAAGCCCGATGCGTCAGGCGGTATACAAGATAGACCGTAAGGGCAAGAAGATGAAACTGAGCAATCAGCCGGGAACCAACAGTCCCATCTTCAGCAGCTCGATGAAATATTTCATGAACAAGTTTACCAGCCTCGATACTCCGATGCTGATTACCTTGAATGACAACACAGGTAAGGTCTTGAAGACTCTCGTAACAAATGATAAACTGAAACAGAAACTGGCCGAATATGCCATACCGCAAAAAGAATTCTTCACGTTCAAAACAACAGAAGGAGTCGATCTGAACGGTTGGATGATGAAACCGGTCAATTTCGATCCTGCCAAACGTTATCCGGTACTGATGTTCCAGTATAGCGGTCCGGGTTCGCAACAGGTTCTGGACAAATGGGGAATCAGTTGGGAAACCTACATGGCGAGCCTCGGTTACGTGGTAGCTTGTGTAGATGGTCGCGGCACAGGTGGCCGTGGCAGTGAATTCCAGAAATGCACCTACCTGAACCTGGGCGTAAAAGAAGCTAAAGACCAGGTGGAAGCTGCCAAATATCTGGGTGGACTGCCTTATGTGGACAAAGGACGTATTGGTATCTGGGGATGGAGTTTCGGCGGATATATGACCATCATGAGTATGAGCGAAGGTACACCCGTGTTTAAAGCCGGAGTTGCTGTGGCCGCACCTACAGACTGGAAATATTACGATACAGTATATACCGAACGCTTTATGCGCACGCCGAAAGAAAATGCCGAAGGCTATAAAACAGCTTCAGCATTCAGCCGTGCAGACAACCTGCACGGTAACCTGCTCCTTGTGCACGGTATGGCAGATGATAATGTTCACTTCCAGAACTGTACAGAATATGCAGAGCACCTGGTACAACTCGGAAAACAGTTCGATATGCAGGTATACACCAACCGGAATCATAGTATCTATGGCGGAAATACCCGTAACCACTTGTATACGAAGCTGACGAACTTCTTCCGGAATAATTTATAAGAAACAGTTCTCGCCACAGAGAGGACACGGAGTACACTGAGGATTATTTTAATGATTGAATTTTAAAATAAAACTCTGTGTACTCCGTGTCTTCTGTGGAGAATCATAGAATAAAAACAGTACTATATGGGAAACGATAAACGGGTGCGCAAACCCGAATGGCTTAAAATCAGCATTGGAGCCAATGAACGCTATACCGAGACCAAACGCATTGTCGAATCGCACTGCCTGCACACCATCTGTAGCAGTGGGCGTTGCCCCAACATGGGCGAATGCTGGGGAAAAGGGACAGCTACGTTCATGATTGCCGGTGACATCTGTACCCGCAGTTGTAAATTCTGTAATACCCAGACCGGACGACCTCTGCCTTTGGATCCCGACGAACCGGCCCACGTTGCAGAATCGATTGCCCTGATGAAACTCTCACACGCAGTTATCACATCTGTAGACCGCGACGATCTGCCTGATTTGGGTGCAGCCCATTGGGCACAAACAATTCGTGAAATCAAACGACTAAATCCGGAAACAACTACCGAAGTACTGATTCCCGATTTCCAGGGACGCAAAGAGCTTGTTGACCAAGTGATAAAAGCCTGTCCCGAAATCATCTCCCATAACATGGAGACTGTGAAACGCATCAGTCCACAGGTGCGTAGTGCCGCCAACTATCACACCAGCCAGGAAGTGATCCGCCAAATAGCCGAAAGCGGTATTACGGCAAAATCGGGTATTATGGTTGGTCTGGGTGAAACTCCTGCCGAAGTAGAAGAGTTAATGGACGACCTGATTTCCGTCGGTTGCAAAATCCTCACCATCGGGCAATATCTGCAGCCAACCCACAAACACTTCCCGGTTGCAGCATACATTACTCCGGAACAGTTTGCTGTTTATAAAGAAACAGGACTGAAGAAAGGGTTCGAACAAGTGGAAAGCGCACCGTTAGTACGCTCCTCGTATCATGCAGAAAAACATATCCGATTTAATAATAAGTAGTAAGAACATAACAGGCTCCTTGTTTGTTTTACAAGTAAACGGCAAAATAATACAATAAAAACATATGGGTAACAAAGGAGTACTTTCTTCTGCATTTAATATGTCATTGGGCTTTATCCCTGTTATTGTTTCCATCCTCTTATGCGAATTTATAACACAGGACATATCAATCTATATCGGTACAGGTATCGGGCTTATCTATTCGTATAGGTCTCTGTCTCGTAAAGGGGCCCGCATACCCAATTTTATCCTCTATATCTCTACGGGAATCTTGACATTACTGACTCTGGCAAGCTTTATTCCCGGAGATTTCGTTCCGGAAGGAGCATTGCCGCTTACACTTGAAGTCAGCATACTGATTCCGATGGTTATTCTATTCCTGCACAGGAGGAAGTTCATCAGCCACTACCTGCGTCAAAATGCCCAATGCAACCGGCGGTTGTTTGCTCAGGGAGCAGAATCTGCCATTGTATCCGCACGGGTCGTACTGATTTTAGGTATTCTCCATTTTGCTGTCATCAGCCTGACGGTTTTGGTAGCACATCCCCTCACCCGGACTTCCATACTTGTACTTTATCACGTATTGCCGCCTACTATATTTATTCTCAGCATCCTGCTCAATCAAATAGGTATCCGTTACTTTAATCATGTAATGGCGCATACGGAATATGTCCCCATCGTCAATACCCGTGGTGATGTAATCGGAAAAAGTCTGGCTGTGGAAGCTATCAACTATAAGAATGCCTACATTAATCCGGTGATACGCATTGCTGTTTCCACCCACGGCATGTTGTTCCTCTGTAATCGTCCGCAAAGCTGCATCCTCGATAAAGGCAAAGTGGATATACCGATGGAGTGTTATCTCCGATACGGGGAGACACTGACGGCGGGAGCCAACCGCTTATTGAGCAATGCTTTTCCGAAGGCCTCTGATCTGAAACCGACATTTACCATCTCCTATCATTTTGAAAACGAACAGACCAATCGTTTGGTCTATCTGTTCATTGTCGATATGGAAGACGACTCCATTCTCTGCGATCCACGATTCAAAGGAGGAAAGTTATGGACTTTCCAACAAATAGAGCACAACTTAGGTACTCACTTCTTCAGCGAGTGTTTCGAGTTGGAATACGAGCACCTGAAACAGGTTATTGGTATAAGAGAAAAATACAAGGTATCTTAGTCAGGTCGGGTACTTTTCCTTGCCACTCTTTTATGGTTTTAGTACGGATATATTCTCCCTCACAAGTGATATTCGCTGCAATACACAAGCGGGTCTGCGGACGACAATTGTGCAGAATATCCTCCACCATCTTATTGTTACGATAAGGTGTTTCTATAAATAGCTGTGTCTGATGCTCGGCATATACCCGTTGCTCAAGAGCTTTTATTTTTTTTGCACGCTCACCCGGCTCTATAGGCAGATAGCCGTGAAAGGCAAAACTCTGCCCGTTAAACCCCGAACCCATCACAGAAAGAATGATAGACGAAGGTCCTACCAACGGAACTACTTTCAGGTTTTTACGTTGTGCAATAGCCACCACGTCAGCTCCCGGATCGGCTACAGCAGGACAACCGGCTTCGGAAATCACTCCCATGGACAAACCGCCTGCCAGCGGTTTCAGATAACCGGAAATATCTTCAGGAGAAGTATGTTTATTCAGCGGGTAAAAAGTGAGTGAGTCAATATCAATCTCACGGTCTACCTTTTTCAGGAAGCGGCGGGCCGAGCGAACATCTTCGACAATGAAGTGCTTGATGCCCTGAATAATTTCTTTATTATAAGAAGGTAATACAGACTCGATCGGAGTGTCGCCCAAAGTGACGGGCAAAAGATAAAGAGCGGTATCCATGAATAGGGTATTTAATAGTTGAAATTTTACGGATTAAAACGCGATTCTGTGAACATACGTTCATAGTCGCTCATTTCAAGCAATTGCCGTAAAGTTGTTTTCTTATGATGTTTCATATATGAGGTGATGATTTTCGTACCGATCCAGGTACCTACCATCGAAGGCGCATTCTCGCCTAAAGTGTTAGTGAAAGGAGCCGGACGGGTATATTGACGTACCACCATCGGATCCGTAGCATGCAAATGATCTTGCTCAAGAATATATCTCCACATCTGCTGTTGGTTCTCTTTACACCATTCCCTTTCCAAATCCGAATATCCCAACGCTTCTTCCGATGAGGAATAGTCCAACAGATGTTGTACCACATAATTGATTTTACCATAATGCATCATTACATCGAGTAATGTACGGGAGTAATCCATCGGAAAAGGATACTGGCTCATCAGATAGAACACCAAACAATCGGGAACGATCCGGTCAGGACGCATAGTACGCCGCTGATAGTTGTAATAGAAACGCTTGTAAAGCGGATAGTCTTCACCCATATACTTGTCAAGACTAATACCCAACACGCTGTCAGACAGAACAATGGATTCATTAAATGCCGAGATCTGCGTATATATCATAGGAATCATGATATCCGGAATCTCCTTTTGTAATTTCCCGAACCCTTTGGTCAGATTTTTTTCAACCGATTCCAATTCCGGGTATTTGGCCTCCACATCTTCTATAAGACGGACCAAGGTTGTATCCGAATAGAAAGTTTTCAATCGCTGGAAAATATGGTCATCGCTCACCTGGCCAATAGCCAATACATCTTCAATCAACAATTTGGTGGGCAAGGCATACTCCAGGTTCATTTTTTGTAAAGCAGAAAAGCTGTTGAAACGAACGTATTCGTCCAACAGCTTATCATATCTGACTACGGAAATTCCCTCTTCTTCCATAGGGTCCGCCACAGGTTCCGCTTTCCCCACCCGGCAGGATGCGAAAAGCAGACTCAGCAAAATAAGAAGAATATCGTCTTTCCGTATTTTCATTACCTTAACCGTAAATGATATTACCGTTTTCGTCTTTATATTCGTCCAGCCCCTTTTCGTAAGTAGCCATTGCACGCAGACTCATACCAACACTTGAAAAACCTCCATCGTGGAACAGGTTCTGCATAGTTACCTTACGGGTAAGATCGGAGAACATTACGATACAGTAATCAGCACATTCGTCGGCTGAAGCATTACCGAGCGGAGACATACGATTAGCAAAGTCATACAGTTTATCCATACCCTTCACACCAGAACCGGCAGTTGTAAAGGTAGGCGACTGGGAAATAGTATTCACACGCACGTTGTGCTCACGACCATAGATATAACCAAAACTGCGGGCAATAGATTCAAGTAATGCTTTTGCATCCGCCATATCGTTATATCCGTAGAAAGTACGCTGTGCAGCTACATAACTCAATGCCACGATAGAACCGTATTCTGCAATTGCATTTTGCTTCTTGGCAGCCTGAATCATTTTATGGAACGAAACAGCTGAAACATCCAACGTAGTATTCAACATATTATAATCGAGATCATCATAAGTACGTTTCTTACGAACATTCGGTGACATACCGATAGAGTGCAATACAAAATCAATTTGTCCGCCCAAAACTTCCATCGAGCGCTTGAATACGTTCTCCAAATCTTCTACGTTGGTGGCATCAGCAGCAATCACTTCGCAATTGAGCTTTTCTGATAAAGCAGAAACCTGTCCCATGCGAACAGCAACAGGAGTATTTGATAATGTAATAACAGCACCTTCTTCAACGGCTCTTTCGGCTACTTTCCAGGCAATAGACTGCTCGTTTAATGCACCGAAAATAATACCTCTTTTTCCTTTCAACAAATTGTAACTCATACCTTTTAATGTTAAATTAGGTTGCAAAGATATAGATTTTCTGCATAAAAGCACGAAAAGTGTGCAAAGAAAAGAGGGAAACCACAAAAAATACAGTGAATTTGATTATTTATTAATAGATAATAGAGTCTCCTACAACAAAATGACAATTCTTACTCCCGAAATATAAAGCAATTGTCTATCATCTCAATGACAACAGTATTCCTTATTTATATCAAGCGTACTTTGAATCACTATATAAATAGCCAGAGAGAGTCGACAGGTTGCCGCAATCGTTTGTCGGAATACATATAAAAAAGATCAGTCTAAACAAAAAGAAAAAAGTAGTAATTCAAAAATAGAAAAGGCAAAGTTCTGTTGGTACTTTACTTCAATAATTTTGCATCAAAATACATTTTCTAATATTAAGTTAATAATCACATCATATTTATAATGCAAAAGGAGATAACGGGACAAAGATAATAATATCTTTTAATAAATCATAAATCCAAGGTTTATTTTTTCATGTATATTATGAAATACATTTTAGCTTAAAAATAGGAATATACTTCTTTGGCAAATATAGTAGACTATAAGTAATACTCAATAATATTGGAACCTAATCCCTCTACCGGTCAGTCAATATCTACTATAACCAACTAATAAACAACAGATAACATTATTGAGGTCCATGGTATATCTGTACGCCTATTACAACATATCAGACTGTCATAATCAATTAAGTACCAACAGAACTAAGCCTGAAGCAACAATGTAAAGATAGATCATAAAATACAATAAATAGAATAACCCTAATTTAAAAAGCTTATGAGATAAAAAACAGAGAAATGACCTCACACAAACTCCGGAAAACCATTTTTCCGGGAAACCTAAGAAACAAACTATTCAAAATGAAGTTTAACCGAACAATTTAGTGTATGACAAAAAAAATCAACCTGTTTCCAAGCCTTATACGGTTTCGGGAAACCAATCGCCTAAAAATGGCAATTGCTGCATCTATCATGCTATGGTGTATAGCACCCCAACAAGCAGTTGCAGATACGTATGAAAAACACGAAGTTGCCAGTATTCAGCAGCAAAAGGTAAAAGCAAACGGTACTGTAGTAGATCAGACCGGCGAACCTCTAATCGGCGTTTCTGTAAAAGTAAAAGACGCGCCTAATGGAACAATCACCAATTTAGATGGTAAATTCTCCATCGATGTAGCCAAAGGTGCTACACTTGAAATATCCTATGTGGGATATAAAACCGTCATTGTAAAAGCCGAATCAACCCCAATGCACATTGTCTTAAAAGAAGATAGTGAAATGATAGATGAGGTAGTGGTAGTTGGTTATGGCTCACAGAAAAAGGTTAATGTCACCGGTGCCGTAGGCATGGTCAATTCCGAAGTACTTGAAGCTCGTCCGGTACAAAATGTATCGCAAGCTTTACAAGGTGTGGTACCGGGTTTGAACCTCTCCGTCAACAACGGTGGTGGTTCACTGGATAGTGAGATGAGTATTAATATTCGTGGTACAGGTACCATCGGCGACGGCTCCGGATCGTCTCCATTGGTATTGATCGATGGCATCGAGGGCAGCCTGAATACAGTAAACCCCAATGATATTGAATCGGTATCGGTACTGAAAGATGCTGCATCAGCTTCTATTTATGGTGCACGTGCCGCATTCGGTGTGGTTTTGGTAAAAACCAAAAGCGGACAATCGGGAAAACCCAGAGTGACCTATTCGGGTAATGTGCGCTTCTCTGATGCGACTAATATTCCTGAAATGCTGGATTCTTATACTTTCGCACAATACTTTAACCGTGCAGCGGCAAATGATAATGGTGGTACTGTTTTCAGTAAAGAGCAATTGGAACGCATCAAAGCATACCAGGATGGTACCTTAAAATCATCAGCTACCTTTAACGAACAATCACGCCGATGGAACTACTATACGGGATCGAATGCAAATACCGACTGGTTTAAGGAAGTGTATGAAGATTGGGTTCCTTCCATGGATCACAATCTTAGCATCAGTGGTGGCACAGATAAAACTCAATATATTGTCAGTGGAAGCTTTCTCGATCAGAAAGGTTTGATCCGCCATGGCAAAGATACCTTCCAGCGCTACACTTTAAATGGTCGAATCACAAGTAACATCACAGACTGGTTTACATTGGGATATTCAACCAAATGGACACGTGAAGATTATGATCGTCCAAGTTACCTGACGGGATTGTTCTTCCACAATGTGGCACGCCGCTGGCCGACTGTACCTGTCTATGACGATAACGGATACCTGACCGAACCATCCGAACTGATCCAGCTGGAAGACGGAGGCAGACAAATCAACCAGAAGGACCTCTTCACACAACAGCTGCAACTGACCTTCGAACCAATCAAGAACTGGAAAATTTATGTAGAAGGAAGTTTGCGTGTGACCGCCAATAACCAACATTGGGAAGTACTGCCTGTTTATCAGCACGATGTAGACGGTAACCCGGTAGGTATGACATGGGATGCAGGTGTAGGCAGCTATCCGGTAGGCGGTTCAAAAGTGTCTGAATATGCTTATAAAGAGAATTACTATTCTACCAATATCTATTCGGATTACTTCAAGCAACTGGATAACGGGCACTATTTCAAGGCAATGGTAGGTTTCAACGCCGAGCTGTACAAGGACCGCAGTGTAAGTGCGGACAAATCAACCTTGATTACTCCATCCGTACCGACAATTAATACCGCAGTAGGTGAACCCAGTGTAGCAGGTGGATACAGACATACCTCAGTGGCCGGTTTCTTTGCCCGTTTAAACTGGAACTACAAAGACCGCTACATGCTGGAAGCCAACGGACGCTACGATGGTTCTTCACGCTTTATCGGCGACAAACGTTGGGGATTCTTCCCGTCATTCTCAGGTGGTTGGAACATCGCCCGTGAAGCATTTTTCGAAGAAACCGCCAACAAGTTGAAAATTGGTACACTGAAACTGAGAGCATCGTGGGGACAGTTGGGTAACACCAACACCAATGAAGCTTGGTATCCTTTCTTTCTACCAGACTTTACCGCAAGGACAGAATTACGGATGGTTAGTAAACGGTGTACGCCAGAATTATGCCAGCAATCCGGGTATCGTCAGTAGCGAAAAGACCTGGGAAACCATCGAAACATGGGATGCCGGTCTGGACTGGGGATTATTCAACAACCGTCTGACCGGTTCATTCGACTATTTCGTACGTTACACATACGACATGATTGCCACCGCTCCGGAACTCCCATCTATTCTGGGTACAGGTGTTCCTAAAATCAATAATGCCGACATGAAATCGTATGGTTTCGAGTTGGAAATCGGCTGGAGAGACAGAATCAAAAACTTCTCTTATGGAGTGAAATTTGTCCTCTCGGATGCACAACAAAAGATTCTGAAATACAACAATCCCGACAAGAGTCTTAGTAATCCTTATTATGAAGGACAGAAGCTAGGAGAGATATGGGGATACAAAACAATTGGAATCGCACAAAGCGATGAAGAAATGAACCAACATCTTGCCAATGCCAAGCAGCCGATGGGGCAGAAATGGGCAGCAGGTGACATCATGTATGCCGATCTCGACAATAGCGGCTCAGTGGACCAAGGTAACTACAAAGTAGGTGATTCGGGCGACTGGCAGATTATCGGAAACAACACCCCTCGCTTCAACTATGGTATCACGATAGATGCTGCTTGGAAAGGTTTAGACTTCCGTGCCTTTGTACAAGGTATCGGCAAACGTGATTATTGGCTGAACGGCCCGTACTTCTGGGGATTCTCCGGAGGTGGCGAATGGGCTTCCGCCGGATTTAAAGAACATTGGGATTTCTGGCGTCCGGAAGGTGATCCCTTGGGAGCTAACACCAATTCGTACTTCGCACGTGTCATCCGCGGTACATCGAAAAACCAGCAACGTCAGACACGTTACTTGCAAGATGCTTCGTATTGGCGCTTGAAAAACATCCAGATCGGATATACATTACCCAAAGTATGGACAAAGAAAGCAGGAATGGAATCAGTACGTGTTTATGTATCGGGCGACAACCTGCTGACTGTATCAGACATCACCGGAGTATTCGACCCCGAAAACCTGGGAACCCAATGGACCGATCCGGGTAAAGTATATCCGTTACAGAAAGTAATTGCAATTGGTTTAACCGTAAATTTCTAAAAAACGAATCATTATGAAACTAAAAAATAGAATCATACAATTATGTGTACTGACAGGGGGAGTATTACTTTTCCCATCATGTAACGACTTCCTAGACAGGGAGCCGCTGGATCAGGTAACACCGGAATCGTATTTCCAGAATGCAGATCACTTGGCAGCTTATAGTATTTCAAAATATCAGAATCTGTTCTCTACTCATAGCGGATTTAGTGCGGGTACTGTAAACAATGACGGTGCTACCGACAATATGGTTTCAGGCGGCAGCAGCGGTAGCGGACTCCAGAATTACTACACCAAAGATGTTTGGAAGACAGAAGCAGCCAATGACAACTGGGATTTCTCCTTTTTTCGTTATTGCAATTACTTCTTTGAAAAAGTACTCCCCAAATATGAGGCAGGAGAGATATCAGGTAACGCTGACGATGTGAAGCATTATATCGGTGAAATGTACTTTATCCGTGCCTGGAAATATTTCCAGAAGCTGAGGATGTATGGAGACTATCCGATTATCACAGAAGTATTACCGGATAATGCGGAAATATTGATAGAAAAAGGTGTACGACAACCACGTAACAAGGTGGCGCGTTTCATTCTTGAAGATCTTGACAAGGCCGCCGAGTACATGCACGACCATGGTTTTGCCGGCAACAACCGCTTGAACAAGCAATGTGCTTTGTTAATCAAATCACGTGTAGCACTCTACGAAGCTACTTTCGAGAAATATCATCAGGGTACGGGACGTGTACCGGGTGATGCCAACTGGCCGGGTAAGCGAGTGCATCCTGATTATAAGTATGATGCCAATACCGAAATAAACTTCTTTCTGGACCAGGCGATGTCCGCAGCAGAACAAGTAGCCGATGTCATTAAGCTGACACCTAACAGCGGTGTGTTCAATCCGGCAAATGACAACGACATTTCGGGATGGAATGATTATTTCGATATGTTTTCAGCCGAAGACATGAGTGGATTTGAAGAAGTGCTCTTCTGGCGTGATTATTACTCCGGCGACTTTACCATCGCACACGGCGCTACAGCTTATGTAGCTTCGGGAGGCAACAACGGTATGTTGCACAACTATGTACAATCTTTCCTGATGAAAGACGGTATGCCTTGGTATGCAGCCACAGCCGCATATCCTTTTAAAGGTGACGAACGGGTAATGGATGAAAAAGCCAACCGCGACGAACGTCTGCAACTCTTCTTATTTGGTGAGGAAGATATGATACCGGCCGTATCCAACGCTACAACCAATGCCATGAAAACATATCAGGACGCAAATTACCCCAATATAATCGTAGCCGAATCGGAAATCAAAGACTTAACAGGATATCGTATTCGTAAATGTCTCTCTTACGACCAGAAACAATATGTTTCGGGACAGGCTCAGTCTACAACCGGTTGTGTGATTTTCCGTGCAGTAGAAGCTTATCTAAACTATATGGAAGCTGCCTGCATGAAGAATAACGGGAATGTTACGGGAAAAGCTGCCGAATATTGGAGAGCTGTACGCATACGTGCAGGAGTTGATCCGGACTTCACTAAAACCATTGCCGCAACAGACTTGAGCAAAGAAAACGATTTGGCTAAATACAAAGGCGAGAATGAAATGATCGATGTGACACTTTTCAATATCCGTCGCGAACGTCGTTGCGAATTCATTGGCGAAGGCATGCGTATGGATGACCTGATTCGTTGGAGATCATTAGACAGACTGTTGGTCGAACGATTTATTCCCGAAGGATTTAACTTCTGGGGAAGTGACGCTTACAAACGTTATGAAGGAGAAGATGCCAAGTTCGAATATATCGAAGGCCCGGACAACGCTATGGCAAATGTTTCATCCAGAAAATTATCCAACTATTTACGTCCTTATTCTGTTGTACAAAAGAATAATGAAATCTATGACGGTTATACTTGGGCTAAAGCGCATTATCTCTATCCCGTACCTATCCGACAGATCGAATTATTATCACCGTCAGGCGAAATAGCTTCATCGGTTATCTATCAGAACCCATACTGGCCTGAAGAAAGAAACACAGCAGCTATAGAATAATTATATCAAATATATAAATATTGATTTTTAGTATAATAATAAGGAGGTTGTGGTAAGAGATTTATAGCAACTACATAAGGTTTAAAAAAGGAAAATTGAAAAAGGGTGTCCGTGAGGATACCTTTTTTTTGCGTTCATTATCGCTATTGAAATGATATGGAAAGTCTTGCCCTTTCATACTTTTCCGGTATACATGCCTTTGCAGTAGACACTTATCGATATCTTAAAGTCAATCAAGACGAAAACATCACCAATTATCAAGCCAATCGGCAACGTAGGTATAATAAGAAAATGGGAGAAATGGTGTTATAGGAAAATACATAAAAAGGCAAAGTTCTCCAGGTACTTATTCTGAAATAATCAAAGCAACTTTTTATTTACTAATATTAAGTTAACTTAAGCAGTATAGTCATAATTCATCAGCTATACTTACGGCAAAGGTAAACATTCATTTTAATAAACCATAAAATTAAGTGATTTTTTTTGCATAAATACTAAAATATGTTCCATCACCCATAGCTATTCTTGTCTTTTCGTTAAATCCAAGTAGACTTCAAGTAGAACACAAAAGGCCATTTCCAGTCATAAACATACAATATAAGGGGGAGATCTGATACACATATTTCCTACATAAAGGGTAGGTAGTAAAAGCATTACTACCTTTATCTCTCTTTTTCCCTTATATAGCTATTCTCATATATCTACTCAAAAATAAGTACCTGGAGTACTTTATAATAGTCATAACTCCGTACCATCAGCACAGCTCAGACAAGACAAAAACGATATTATAAGATAACCCTAATCAGACAAGCTTATGGAGTAGAAACAAAAAAGACACTTAAACATCACTTCCGGCAAGATAAATCTTTACCGGAAAAATCTCAAAAAACAAACTATTCAAATTTATGTTTAACCGAACAATTTAGTGTATGAAAGAAAAAACCAACCTGTTTCCAAGCCTGATACGACTTCGGGAAACAAGTCGCCTAAAAATGGCAATTGCCGCTTCTATCATGCTTTGGTGTGCAACACCTCAGCAAGCCACGGCTGATACTAACGAAGAACACGCGATTGAAGCTGTACAACAAGCTAAAGTAAAAGTAAAAGGTACTGTAGTAGATGAAACCGGAGAACCGATGATCGGTGTAGCCGTAAAAGTTCTCGCAAACAACACAGGTACCATTACCGACCTGGAAGGAAAATTCTCGGTCGAAGCCCCTCTAGGAGGCGCCATCCAAATTTCATTTATCGGATACAAAACCGTTACGGTGAAAGCAAGTAGCGAGCCTATCAGTGTGACGTTGAAAGAGGATTCTCAACAGTTGGACGAAGTCGTAGTAGTAGGTTACGGCTCACAGAAAAAGGTGAATGTAACCGGTTCTGTCAGCATGGTGGACTCAAAAGTAATCGAATCTCGTCCGGTACAAAACGTATCACAAGCCCTTCAAGGTGTGGTTCCGGGATTGAATATGTCAGTAGGTAATAGCGGTGGCGCACTGGACAGTAGTCTCAGTATCAATATCCGCGGTGCTGGTACCATCGGCGAAGGTTCGAGCGGAAGCCCGTTGGTATTGATCGACGGCATCGAAGGTGACATGAACACAGTGAACCCGAATGACATCGAAAACATTTCAGTATTAAAAGATGCCGCCTCTTCTTCTATCTACGGTGCACGTGCTTCTTTCGGTGTAATCATGATTACAACCAAGAGCGGTAAGTCCGGTAAGACTCGTGTGAATTACTCGGGTAACGTACGTTTCTCCGATGCAATTCAGATTCCGGAAATGGTGGATTCTTATACCTTCGCACAATACTTCAACCGTGCCAACACAAACGATGGAGAAGGTTTGGTATTTGACGAAGCGGCCTTGGAGCGTATTAAAAACTATCAAACAGGGAAATACACCGACCCGAACACTCCTGAATACTATGGAGCGAAGGCCGGTAATGACGGAAAATGGCAAAACTATACAGGTTCCTTCGCCAACACAGACTGGTTTAAAGAGTTCTATAAAAATTGGGTACCCTCAACAGAGCACAATCTGAATATCAGCGGCGGTACAGACAAACTCACTTATATGATCAGTGGCAGTTTTCTTGACCAGAAAGGTCTGCTAAGACACGGTGAAGATCAGTTCAACCGTTACACCATGAACGCCAAAATTTCTGCAAAGCTAACCGACTGGGTTACTTTGAACTACACCAGCAAGTGGACACGCGAAGATTACGACCGTCCGACTTACATGACCGGTCTGTTCTTCCATAATATCGCCCGCCGTTGGCCGACTTGTCCGGTAAGAGATCCGAACGGACATTATCAGCAGAAAATGGAAATAATCGAAATGGAAGACGGTGGTAAACAAACCAGCCAGAAAAACTGGTATACCCAACAATTGCAGGCCATCTTCGAACCCATAAAAGACTGGCGTATCGTAGCAGAAGGCAGTATGCGTACCTATACACGCAAACAATCATGGGCTGTACTTCCTATTTACGCTTATGATGCCGACAATCAACCCTATTTATTAGGATGGGGCGATAATGCAGCCGGTTATTCCGAAGTACAAGACTCACGTGAAAGTGAAGACTACTTTTCTACCAATATTTATACGGACTTCGCCAAGACCTTCGGTGATCACAACTTTAAGATAATGGTCGGTTTCAATGGTGAGCTTTACCGCCCAAGCGGGCTGACTGGGTTCGGTACAGACCTGATCAGTCCTGAAGTACCGTCTTTGGGATTGACACAAGACAATAAAAAAGCCAGTTCATGGGCCAGTGAAAAAGCAATCGCCGGTTTCTTCGGACGTTTAAATTATAACTATAAAGAACGCTACATGCTTGAGGCCAACCTTCGCTACGACGGTTCTTCCCGATTTATCGGTGACAAACGCTGGGGGCTTTTCCCATCATTCTCCGCAGGATGGAACATCTCACGCGAAGCATTCTTTGAACCACTGACTCAAGTGGTAGGAACTTTAAAACTGAGAGGTTCGTGGGGACAGCTCGGTAATAACAATACCAGTGAAACGAACGCTTGGTATCCATTCTACCAAAACATGCCTACAGGCAGTGCTTCCTCGGGATGGTTGATCAACGGCAAAAAACAGAATGTAGCCGGTCTGCCGGGTATCGTCAGCAGTTTGATGACCTGGGAAACCATCGAATCATGGAACGTGGGTATCGACTGGGGATTGTTTGACAACCGTCTGACAGGTTCATTCGATTACTACAACCGCTATACATACGACATGATCGGTCCGGCTCCTACACTGCCCTCCGTATTGGGTGCCAGCGCTCCACAAATCAACAACTGCGATATGAAATCGTATGGTTGGGAATTAGAGCTTTCATGGAGAGACCGCATTCAGCAGTTCAATTACGGTGTCCGCCTCGTCATGTCTGACAATATGCAGAAAATATTGGAATACCCGAATAAAACCTTGTCTTTGGGCGAAAAGTACTATACAGGAAAAACCATAGGTGAGATTTGGGGATATAAAACCATCGGAATTGCACAAACCCAAGAAGAGATGGACAAGCACTTAGCCAACGGAGGAAAACCGAACTGGGGATCAGCCTGGGGTGCCGGTGATATCATGTATGCCAATATTGACGGAAAAGACGGTGTGAACAGCGGTGCCAATACAGTAAACGACCATGGCGATTTAAAGATTATCGGTAACAGCACTCCGCGTTACAACTTCGGTCTGACACTGGATGGTTCCTGGAAAGGACTCGACTTCTCACTCTTCATTCAGGGAGTGATGAAAAGGGATTACATGTTGGACGGTCCGTATTTCTGGGGAGCCAACGGAGGTATGTGGCAATCATGCGTATTCAAGGAACACCTCGACTATTGGCGTCCTGAAGGCGACCCATTGGGAGCAAACACCAATGCCTACTATCCGAAACCATACTTCAGCAGCAATAAAAACCAAAAAACGCAAAGCGGTTACTTGCAAAATGCAGCCTACTGCCGCCTGAAGAACGCACAAATAGGTTACACTCTTCCCAAAGCATGGACCAAGAAAGCCGCCATGGAATCGGTACGTGTTTATGTATCAGGAGACAACTTGCTGACAATCTCAGGCATCAGTGATATATTCGACCCGGAAACACTGGGTGGAGACTGGGGACCGGGTAAATTATATCCGTTGCAGAGAACTATTTCAATCGGCTTAAACGTTAACTTCTAATTCATTGAATGAACTATGAGACTAAAATTAAAACATATATACTTCTGCTCATTGATAGCAATGGGCGGATTGGCGATAACTTCGTGCGAGGATTTTCTCGACCGGTCACCTATCAGCCAGGTAACTCCTGAGAAGTACTTCAGTACAGTAGACCAGGTAGCAAACTACCTCAATAACTACTACAACGACTATCTGGACGACTCCAGAAATTATAAGCTATATCACCAACAGGCTTGGAACTCAGGCATGCAACGCAACGATGCCAACACAGACAACCTGTTGGCAGACGACAGTAGCCTGGATTATTTTGCCGGTAACTGGCAGGTAGGAAGCGGGAAATCGATTCAAGCTCCATTAAACCGAATCCGTACATGGAATTACCTGCTTGAACAAGTACTTCCCAAAGAAAAAGAAGGATCGATTCAAGGATCGGTTGAGGACCTGAAACACTACATCGGCGAAGCTTACTTCTTCCGTGCCATGGCCTACTATAAAGCATTGGTGAAATATGGCGACTATCCTATCGTAGATAAAGTTCTCCCCGATCAGGAAGAGATTTTATTGGAGTATAGTACACGTGCTCCGCGCAATGAAGTAGCCCGCCAGATTCTGAAAGATTTGGATGAAGCTATCAACCGTATGCACGACCAGGGTTTCCAAAACAACCAGCGTATCAACAAGCAGGTGGCTCAACTCTATAAATCAAGAGTAGCCCTGTTCGAAGCTACTTTCGAGAAATATCATCGGGGAACCGGACGTGTGCCGGGAGATGAAAGTTGGCCGGGTGCTAAAATGTCTTACAACAGCGGCAAAACGTTCAACATTGACGGTGAGATAGACTTCTTCCTGACCGAAGCCATGAATGCAGCAGCAGCCGTAGCCGACCACTGCACGCTGACCGAAAACTCACACGTGCTAAATCCGGAGTATGGACAAATCTATAATTGGAACCCGTATTACGAAATGTTCAGCACACCGGATGCTTCCGGTTATAGCGAGGTGTTGTTGTGGAAACAGTATGACAAATCATTAAATGTTTCACATTGTGCGCCTGCACGTCTGCAGAACGGTGACCGTACCGGATTGACTCGCGGATTCATTACTACTTTCTTGATGAAAAGCGGTTTGCCTATTTATGCTGCAGGCAACGAATATCACGGTGATGTATCTATCTCGGATGAAAAAGAAAATCGCGACGAACGTCTGCAACTGTTTGTATGGGGTGAAAAAGATGTATTGCACAGTGATACCAAAAACCCGGCTGTAGCAGCAGCCGGCACAACACTGCTTTTCGGAGTTCCGAATATCATCTCCGAACAGAAACAGACTCAAGACCTTACAGGATACCGCCCACGTAAAGCTCACACTTACGATTACGCACAGACTAAGGGTGACGAACTGCTGGGGACCAATGCTTGTGTTGTCTTCCGTTCTGCAGAAGCTAACCTCAATTACATGGAAGCCTGCTACGAGAAAACCGGTTCACTGGATGCCAAGGCACAAAAGTATTGGAAAGCACTCCGCACACGCGCCGGTGTTGACGACGATTATGCCAAGACTATTGCAGCAACCGACTTGAGCAAAGAAAATGACTTAGCCGTTTATTCGGGCAGCAAAATGGTGGATGTTACCCTCTATAATATCCGTCGCGAACGCCGTTGTGAATTCATCGGTGAAGGTATGCGCTGGGACGACCTGAAGAGATGGCGTTCCTGGGATCAATTGCTGACCAAACCCTATATCATTGAAGGTATCAACTTCTGGGATGCCGCTTATAAAGATCACAAGGACATTAAGGACGATGGTACCCTTGATGCAAACGTTTCGCCCAAAAGCGACAGCAAATACTTACGCCCACTTCGCAGAACCTCAATCAATAATGAATTGTATGACGGTCTGACTTGGCGTAAAGCATTTTATCTGGATCCGATCGGCATAGAAGATATGTCTTTGACCGCTACCAATCCGGAAGATATCAACACAACTCAGTTGTATCAGAATCCTTACTGGCCGATGACTGCCGGTAAAGCATTGGAATAGTGTTTTCGATAGGAACTAAATACAAAAACAATATAATTTTTTACTAAGTATTGATTTTTAGTATAATAGGGTGTTGTGGTAAGAGATTTATAGCAACTACATAAGGTTTAAAAAAGGAAAAGGGAAGGGAAGTCCGTGAGGATCTCCCTTTTCTATTTTACTCAAAAACGGAAGACTAACCTTTGCACATGGTCCTCAACCGGACACTTCTCCTTATTAACATTGTTAACACTATCTGTGAGACCTTCCTTTATCTCCTGATAAAGAACAAGTTTTTTACATCGAAAGGGCTTGTTATTTAAATACAGAACACTTGCTTTAACATAGAATTAAAACAAGCATTGACCGAAGGAAGAAGGAAAGGCCACAATATCTTGGTTTCTAACGAGATATCAAAGGAAAGTTCCAGTTTCTCCCCCAATAATACATATACGGTAATGAAAGAGATATTTGCTATTTCAACAACTAAATTTTCTATCGTAAATCGGAATAAATGACTTCAACCGATATCATAAAAAGAAATCAGCAGATTAAGCAATCATTTACTTAAAATGCTGATTTCAAATATCAATATTATCGCTAAAAGTCAATCACAGGATTTTATTCCCATTCGATAGTTGCAGGTGGCTTCGAACTGATATCATAGGTCACACGGTTCACACCTTTTACCTTATTTATAATATCATTCGACACTTTACCAAGGAATTCATAAGGCAAATGCGCCCAGTCGGCTGTCATAGCATCCGTTGAAGTCACGGCACGCAAAGCAACGGCACGTTCGTAAGTACGTTCGTCTCCCATTACGCCTACCGATTGAACAGGAAGCAAGATAACACCTGCCTGCCACACCTGATCGTACAATCCCCAATCGCGCAAACCCTGAATAAAGATATCATCGGCATCCTGCAAGATACGAACCTTCTCAGGAGTAATATCACCTAAGATACGAACAGCAAGTCCCGGCCCGGGGAAAGGATGACGGGTAATCAAGTGCTCGGGCATACCTAACTCTCTACCTACACGACGAACCTCGTCCTTAAACAGTAAGCGAAGCGGTTCACAAAGTTTTAGATTCATCTTTTCAGGAAGCCCTCCCACATTGTGGTGACTCTTGATAACAGTACCGGTGATAGAAAGCGACTCGATACAGTCCGGATAAATCGTACCCTGAGCCAGCCATTTCACATCTTTCAGTTTATGTGCTTCTTCATCGAATACGTCAATAAATCCTTTACCTATAATTTTACGTTTACGTTCAGGTTCGGTGACGCCTTCCAGTTCAGAGAAGAACTTCTCACTGGCATCCACACCAATCACGTTCAAGCCAAGGCATTCGTAATCGTGCATCACGTTCTTAAACTCGTTCTTGCGAAGCATACCGTGGTCAACGAAAATACAAGTCAGATTCTTGCCAATAGCCCTGTTCAGCAAAACGGCGGCTACAGAAGAGTCAACTCCTCCGCTTAATCCCAGTACAACCTTGTCATCACCCAGCTGAGCTTTCAATTCGGCAACCGTGCTCTCGATGAATGACGCCGGACTCCAGTCCTGTTTACAGCCACATACATCGACAACGAAATTGCGAAGCATCTGCGTACCGTCTTCACTGTGGAAAACTTCCGGATGGAACTGTACTCCCCATACCTGTTCGCCCTCTACCTGATAGGCGGCAATAGCCACTTTGTCTGTCGATGCAATGGTTTTAAAATTCTCAGGGATAGCAGTAATGGTATCACCGTGGCTCATCCATACCTGCGTACCCTCTCTCACACCTTTGAACAAAACATTGTCCTTGCAGAAAGAAGTCAGGTGAGCACGTCCATACTCACGGGTACCTGCCGGTTCTACTTTGCCACCATTGGTATACGCCATAAACTGTGCACCATAGCAGATGCCCAAGATGGGGTATTTACCTCTGATTTCGCTCAAATCGACCTTGAACGCACTTTCGTCATATACGGAGAAGGGGCTTCCCGACAGAATCACTCCCTTGACGGTTTCATCGCCTTTGGGGAACTTGTTATAGGGGACAATCTCGCAATACGTATCCAACTCGCGCACCCGGCGACCGATAAGCTGCGTGGTCTGTGAACCGAAATCAAGTATTATAATTTTCTCTTGCATATATAGATATGTTATGAATTTGGCGCAAAATTACTGCTTTTCTTTCAATAAATCACGTATTTCAGTCAACAATATCTCTTCTTTTGTAGGTGCAGGAGGTGCGGGCGGCGCAGCAGGTGCCTCAGCTTTCTTCTGAGTCAACTTTGTAATCAGTTTAATAAATAAGAATATAGAAAAAGCAATGATAAGAAAATCGAAAGTCGCCTGCAGAAAGTTGCCGTAATTCAATGTCACAGCAGCGGCCGTCTCTTTTCCGTCAGCCCCATATTCCGCAGCTTTCATTACCCATTTCAAGTCCGTAAAGTTCACTCCCCCAATGAGTAACCCCAAAGGTGGCATAATGATATCGGCTACAACCGACGAAACGATTTTGCCAAAGGCACCACCAATAATCACACCGACAGCCATATCTACCACGTTTCCTTTCATGGCGAAAGCTTTAAAGTCTTGTAAAAAAGTACTTTTTCCCATCTTTTTTTATATTTAATATGAATTTAATATGCGAATATAAAAACATTTTCTTACTTTTGCACCGCATTCTGATGAAACAAATGCAAATTTAGAAAAGTATTTGAACAAATATTATAAAACCCTTAAAAGTTTAAACAAAATGATTAAAGTAGGTATTAACGGTTTTGGCCGTATCGGACGTATGGTATTCCGTGCAGCAGTTAAGAACTTTGGTAACGACATTCAGATCGTAGGTATTAACGACTTGTTGGATGCTGAATACTTGGCATACATGCTGAAATATGATTCAGTACACGGTCGTTTCGAAGGCGAAGTTGCTGTAGAAGACGGTGCTCTGATTGTAAACGGAAATAAAATCCGTCTGACTGCAGAGATGGATCCTGCTAACTTGAAATGGAACGAAGTTGATGCTGACGTTGTAGTTGAATCAACAGGTTTCTTCTTGACTGACGAAACAGCTCGCAAACATATCCAGGCTGGTGCTAAGAAAGTTATCATGTCTGCTCCTTCTAAAGACTCTACTCCTATGTTCGTATATGGTGTTAACCACACTTCATACGCAGGACAGGACATCATTTCTAACGCTTCTTGTACTACTAACTGCTTGGCTCCTATCGCTAAAGTATTGAACGACAAGTTCGGTATCGTTAAAGGTTTGATGACTACAGTTCACGCTGCTACTGCTACTCAGAAAACAGTAGACGGTCCTTCTAAGAAAGACTGGAGAGGTGGTCGTGGTATCCTGGAAAACATCATCCCGTCTTCTACAGGTGCTGCTAAAGCTGTAGGTAAAGTATTGCCGGTATTGAACGGTAAACTGACTGGTATGGCATTCCGCGTTCCGACTTCTGACGTTTCTGTAGTTGACCTGACAGTTGTTCTGGAAAAAGCTGCTACAATGGCTGAAATCAACGCTGCTATGAAGGAAGCTTCAGAAGGCGAATTGAAAGGTATCCTGGGCTACACTGAAGATGCAGTTGTTTCAACTGACTTCCGTGGTTGCGCTAACACTTCAATCTACGACTCTAAAGCAGGTATTTCTTTGGATTCTAACTTCGCTAAAGTTGTTTCTTGGTATGACAACGAATGGGGTTACTCAAACAAAGTTTGTGAAATGGCTCGCGTTATCGCTGCTAAATAATCAAGCTAAGATACAATATACGAAAAGCTGTTCCGGTTTCCCCGGAACAGCTTTTTTTATTTTTCCCTCCCAAGCCCTATAGTCCCGAATCACAACAGAATCAAATAAATGGTAGTAAAAACAGTAGTGAGACACGTTAAATAAGAAGAAAACTGTACGGAAGTCTGTGATACTCTGTGGTGAAATTTGTAATTTTGTAAATGTAACATTGATATTACTGAATATGACAAATATAGCAAATGCACAAAATCCATTTTTTGAGAAATATACAACTCCGTATGGCACTGTTCCTTTTGACAAAATAAAAAATGAACATTACGAACCCGCCATTCGTGAAGGTATCAGTCGCCAGGCAGCAGAAATAGATGCCATCGTCAACAACCCGGAGGCTCCCACATTCGCTAACACAATTCTTGCTTATGAAAAATCAGGAGAGTTACTCGATCGGGTTACCACCGTATTCGGCAACTTGCGCAGTGCTGAAACCAATGATGACCTGCAGAAGATTGCCCAAGAGATGATTCCTTTGTTAAGCGAACACAGCAATAACATCAGCTTGAATCAGGAACTCTTCGAACGTATCAAAGTTGTATACGGTCAAAAGGATTCCATAGAGCTGACTCCGGAACAAACCAAGCTTCTGGAAAACGCTTATAACGGATTTATTCGTCGCGGAGCCAACCTACAGGGAGAAGCCAAGGAGAAATATCGCGAGCTGACAAAGAATCTTAGTAAACTGACATTGGATTTCAGTGAAAATAACCTGAAAGAAACCAATAACTATCAGTTGACTCTGACCGATGAAGCCCAGTTGGCCGGTCTGCCGGAAAGCGCCATCGAAGCCGCTGCAGAAACAGCTCGGGAAAAAGGAGTGAATGGCTGGGTGTTCACATTGCATGCCCCCAGTTATATTCCTTTTATGACGTATGCTGATAACCGGGATTTACGTCGTGAACTTTACATGGCTTACAATACAAAATGTACCCACGACAACGAATATAACAACCTGGAAATTGTGAAAAAGATAGCCAATATCCACATGGAAATCGCACAATTACTGGGTTATGACAATTATGCGGAATATACACTGAAAGAACGCATGGCCGAAACCGGTGATGCCGTATATAAACTGCTCAACCAATTGCTGGATGCATATACCCCCACCGCCCATAAAGAGTACGAAGCTGTACAAGAATTAGCCCGTACAGAACAAGGAGATGCTTTTGAAGTGATGCCTTGGGATTGGAGCTACTACTCCAACAAACTGAAAGACCGGCAGTTCAATATTAACGAAGAGATGCTCCGCCCCTACTTCGAACTGAGCAAAGTGAAAGCGGGAGTCTTCGGACTGGCTACCCAATTGTATGGCATCACGTTTCATAAGAACCCGGATATCCCGGTATATCACAAAGATGTGGATGCTTACGAAGTGCTGGATAAAGACGGAAGTTTCCTCGCCGTACTGTATACGGATTTCCATCCGCGCGAAGGTAAACGTTCCGGTGCCTGGATGACAGAATTCAAAGGACAATGGATAGAAGATACCGGTGAAAACAGCCGTCCACATGTATCGGTAGTCATGAATTTCACCAAACCGACAGAAAGCAAGCCGGCACTGCTGACTTATGACGAGGTGGAAACCTTCCTCCACGAATTCGGGCATGCCTTACATGGGATGTTTGCCAACTCAACTTATCAGAGCTTGAGCGGAACGAATGTATACTGGGACTTTGTAGAGCTCCCGTCCCAGATCATGGAGAACTTCGGGATTGAAAAAGAATTCCTGCATACCTTTGCCAATCATTATCAGACCGGAGAACCGTTGCCTGACGAATTGATCAGCCGGCTGGTAGATGCATCAAACTTCAATGTTGCGTACGCCTGTCTTCGCCAAGTCAGTTTCGGGCTGTTGGATATGGCCTGGTATACCCGCAATACCCCCTTCGAAGGTGACGTAAAGGCATACGAACGTCAGGCATGGGCTCAAGCACAGATATTGCCCACAGTTTCGGAAACCTGTATGAGTACCCAGTTCTCACACATCTTTGCCGGAGGATATTCGGCAGGTTACTATAGCTACAAATGGGCGGAAGTTCTGGATGCGGATGCATTCTCACTGTTCAAGCAAAAAGGAATCTTCAATGAAGAGGTAGCCAATTCCTTCCGTAACAACATCTTGTCGAAAGGCGGAACAGAGCACCCGATGATACTTTACAAACGTTTCAGAGGACAAGAACCTACGATTGACGCATTACTAATCAGAAACGGAATAAAAAAATAGAAAAAAATGAAATATAAATACTTATTATTATTACTTTTGATGCTCCCTTTTGTAAGCGGATGCAACGATTCGGATGATGTGAACGGTATCTTTACCGGAAAAGTATGGAAACTGACGTATATTACCAAAAAGAACGAACATAAACCCTATGATTTCTGGGGTGATAAAGACAAATATGAACAATCCATCAAGAATTACATCAATAAAGAAGGTGCATACACAATCAAATTCGAAGGGGAGACTACAGACAATGTCATCAGCGGAAAGTTTAGCGGAACGCTTTTGTCACATTCTTACACCGGAACCTGGAGTGCCAATGGCGAAAGCAATGCTTTCTCAGCTTCCGTAAAAGGGTCTGAAAGTGACCCGTTAGGATTTAGTAACAAATTTGTCGAAGGACTCAACAGGGCTACTTCGTACAAAGGGAATTACGACAACCTCTTTATCTATTATAAGGATGAGGGAGGAAGAGAGTTATGCCTGGTATTTCATGTTGATAAGGACAACAATAAATAATATAGCAGCGTATGGACACAGCAAACAGCAAACAATCAGATTTGGACAAGCGTTATATCCGCATGGCTTCCATCTGGTCGGAAAACTCTTATTGCCAACGCCGTAAAGTAGGAGCACTGATTGTCAAAGACAAAATGATTATCTCAGACGGATATAACGGAACACCATCCGGCTTTGAGAACGTTTGTGAAGATGATAACAACGTCACCAAGCCCTATGTTCTGCATGCTGAAGCCAATGCCATCACCAAGATAGCACGTTCCAACAACAGTAGTGACGGTGCTACGATGTATGTCACTGCTTCACCTTGCATCGAATGTGCCAAACTGATTATACAGGCAGGCATCAAGCGAGTGGTGTACTCTGAACACTATCGCCTGGAAGACGGAATAGAGTTACTGAAACGTGCAGGTATCGAAGTCGTTTTTGTCGATACAAGTGAAAAATGAAACAACATACATAAACAACTGACTACAACGCAGCTCTCCGGTAGTTTGTCGTCCGTAGCCAATAACTATAAAAAGATATGAGTACAAAGAACTCTTCACGGTTTACCCCTGTCATCATCGCTATCAGTGTGGTAATCGGAATTCTGATAGGTACATTTTATGCCAAACACTTTGCCGGCAACCGACTCGGCATTATCAACGGCTCTTCGAACAAGTTGAATGCTTTGCTGCGCATTGTCGATGACCAGTATGTGGACACCGTCAACATGGCCGACCTTGTGGAAAAGGCAATGCCACAGATTCTGGCAGAGCTGGATCCCCACTCTACTTACATTCCGGCACAAAACCTGGAAGAAGTGACATCGGAACTGGAAGGCAGCTTCAGCGGTATCGGTATCCAGTTTACCATCCAGGACGACACTATCCATGTGAACAGTGTCATTCAGGGAGGACCTTCCGAAAAGGTAGGATTAATGGCCGGTGACCGTATCGTGATGGTAGACGACAGTTTGTTTGTAGGGAAAAAAGTGACCAACGAACGTGCCATGCGCACTCTGAAAGGGCCGAAGGGTACTCAAGTAAAACTGGGCGTGAAGCGCGCTACGGAGAAAGATCTTTTGAACTTCACTATCACACGCGGTGACATTCCGCAAAACACCATCGACGCAGCTTATATGTTGACAGATGACTTTGGCTATATACAGGTTAGTAAATTCGGGCGTACTACACATGTGGAGTTGCTGAATGCCATTGCTTTACTGAATCATAAGAACTGCAAAGGGCTGATCATCGACTTACGTGGAAACACAGGAGGATATATGGAAGCTGCAGTGCGCATGGTCAACGAATTCTTGCCCGAAGGTAAACTGATAGTCTATACGGAAGGACGCAAATATCCCCGTGCCGACGAATTTGCCAATGGAACAGGCAGTTGCCAGAAAATGCCCGTTATCGTGCTGATTGACGAAGGTTCGGCTTCGGCCAGTGAAATTTTCACCGGTGCTATTCAGGATAATGACCGAGGTATGGTAGTGGGTCGCCGTTCGTTCGGTAAAGGCCTGGTACAACAGCCTATCGACTTCAGTGACGGATCAGCCATCCGGCTGACCATTGCCCGCTATTATACTCCATCCGGACGCTGCATTCAACGCCCTTATCAGAATGGTAAAGACCGCAACTACGAAATGGATTGGCTGACACGATATGAACATGGAGAGTACTTCTCAAAAGATAGTATCAAGCTCGATGAAAACCTGCGTTATTCTACCGCCCTCGGACGTCCGGTGTACGGAGGAGGAGGTATCATGCCGGATGTATTCGTCCCACAAGACACCACGGGAGTGACTTCATATCTGACCGAGGTGCTGAGCAAAGGACTTACCATCCAATTCACCTTCCATTATACGGATAATAACCGCGATAAGTTGAAGAAGTACGAAGACGAAGAATCACTCTTAAACTATCTGCGTCGTCAGGGACTGGTCGAACAGTTCATACGCTACGCTGACAGCAAAGGGGTGAAACGAAGAAACATCCTGATTCAGAAATCATATAAATTACTGGAAAAGAGCATTTACGGAAATATCATCTATAATATGCTGGGAAAAGAAGCCTATATTCAATATCTCAACCAAAGCGATCAGACAGTGAAGAAGGCTGTCGAGTTGCTTGAAAGTGGAGAAGCATTCCCTAAGGCTCCCGTCAGCGTAGAACCTCAAAAGGAGGAAAAGAAAGATGGAAAGAAAAAAACAACTGCGCAAGTGGATAGCACAGGAGAAGAAGAAATACTCCGACTCTACGCTTAAATCGTTGTCGGAAAAGGTATTGATAACTCTTGAGGCATGCCCCGAATTTCAAAAAGGGCATACTATATTGCTCTATCACTCAATGAAGGATGAAGTGCAGACGCACGCCTTCATTGAGAAGTGGAGCCGGTCGAAAAGAATCATATTGCCTGTAGTAACAGGCGACGAGTTAGAACTTCGCGTTTACACAGGCCCCCAAGATCTCGCCATAGGTCCGTATGGCATTGCCGAACCAACCGGAGCGCCATTCACCGATTACGGAACAATAGATCTGGCTGTGATTCCGGGTGTTGCTTTCGATCGGTACGGACATCGTTTAGGCCGCGGCAAAGGATATTACGACCGTTTATTACCTCAAATCCCGGCTCCCAAAGTCGGCATTTGTTTCCCGTTTCAATTGATAGAAGAAGTACCTGCAGAAGCATTCGACTTCCGTATGGATACTATTATAGCACAATGAAAACAAATTATCACACACATACCACTCGCTGCATGCACGCCGTGGGAGATGATGAAGACTATGTACGCAGTGCCATCAAAGGTGGCTTTCAGGAATTGGGCTTTTCTGATCATGGCCCATGGAAGTATCACACAGATTTTGTATCGGACATACGTATGCTCCCGGAGGACTTACCGGAATATATAGAAAGCATCCGTGCCTTGAAAGAAAAATACCGGAATCAAATCAGCATCAAAATCGGATTGGAGTATGAATACTTTCCCGAATACATCCACTGGCTGAAAGAAATCATCAAAGAGTACCGGTTGGATTATATCCTCTTTGGAAACCACCATTACCATACTGACGAAAAGTTTCCCTACTTCGGGCATCATACCACTAATCGGGATATGCTCGACCTTTATGAAGAAAGCACTATCGAAGGAATGGAAAGCGGACTGTTCGCCTACCTGGCACATCCGGATCTTTTTATGCGTTCCTACCCTGAATTTGACAAACATTGTATCAGTGTAAGCCGCCATATCTGTCGGGCAGCAGCCCGATTGCACATCCCTTTGGAATATAATATCGGCTATGTAGCCATCAATGAAGCACGGGGAATAACGACTTATCCTTGCCCGCAATTCTGGCATATCGCAGCCAATGAAGGATGCACGGCTATTATCGGACTGGACGCACACAATAACCTTGATTTAGAAAATCCGACTTACTACGATCGTGCCTGTCAGGAACTGAATGCGCTGAAGATGCCCGTCATAGATACAATCCCATTCTTGAAATACTGAGAGCACCACATTTTAGTTGTAGATAGAATCTCCGTTCTCTTCGAACAGAGACTCTGTTCATAAAGAATGAAGGCTCCGTTTGATACAAACAAAGCCTTCATTTATTATAAAAGAATAGTCGTTTAGCGGAAAATAATATTGGTAATCACCGTAGCCCCAACCTTCTGATTCAAATTACGGACCAAAAGTTCCCGCCCCATCATCAACTCCTGACGGAGGGCAGCAGAGGTCAAGTGTACATACAACACCTGATTACGAATATACAAATCCCTTGTGTACGACATAATAGTAGGTCCCAGCACCGTCTCCCACGAATCAAGTAAGCGTTGCTCATTCAGTGGAGACTCCAAGCTCTCCTGACGCAGATATTTCTGAATCAGTTTTCCAATCGGTTCCGCATCGTTTCGTTTCATCTCTCTTTTTCCTCCATTTCATTGATAGCTCCGCTCTCCACACGAAACATTTTATAGTCACTCCCCACCTTATATAATATACGGTCCAAATGTTCACGATTCGTATCCGTTATGAAAATCTGCCCGAAATTGTCACCCGCCACCAACTTTACAATCTGTTCTACGCGCGAAGCATCCAATTTGTCAAAGATATCATCCAACAGCAACAGAGGTACCGTACTTCCCGTACGCTTCAAAAAATCAAACTGCGCAAGCTTCAGTGCAACCAGGTACGTCTTGTTCTGTCCTTGTGAACCTTCTCTCTTAATAGGAAAGTCACCCAACAACATGTTGAGTTCATCTTTATGTATCCCCCGGAGCGAATAACCCATAATCTTATCCCGTACCCGGCTTTCTTTCAGAACTTCAAGCAGAGATGCATTTCTTGCGTGCGACTCATAAGTCAGTCCCACTTGCTCCTTATCCTGCGAAATGTACGAGTAGAACGATTGAAATATAGGAATAAACTCACTGATAAATGCTTCCCGTTTCCGGAAAACCACCTCACCGGCCTGTGCCATCATCTCTTCCCAAACGAGAAAAAGCTCTTCTTCTATCGGTTGTTCACTCTTCAACAATGTATTTCGTTGTACCAATGCCTTATTGTAGCGAATCAAAGCATCCAAATACTCCTTATCATACTGCGAAATGACTACATCTATAAAGCGGCGACGTTCGTCACTGCCCCCCGCTATCAATTCCGAGTCGGCAGGCGACACCATCACCAAAGGAATAAATCCGATGTGATCCGACAGGCGCGAATATTCTTTCTTATTACGTTTGAATTGTTTTTTCGACCTACGCTTCATTCCGCAATAAATCTCTTCGGGTGTTCCGTCCATCGCCTCATAGAACCCTTGAATAACAAAAAAGTCCTGTTCATGACGAATATTCTGCGAATCGATCGGATTTCCTGCACTTTTACAAAAAGACAGAAAGTAGACCGCATCGAGCAGATTGGTTTTTCCCATCCCGTTCTGCCCGAAAAAGCAATTCAGTTTAGCCGAAAAATTCAGTTCTACCTGCTCCAGGTTCTTATAGTTCAGTATAGATATACGCTTCAGTATCATGTGTGCACATTGAGTTTGGTTACAAAAGTAGAAAGATTTTCGGGGTTTTAGGTCGCAAAACAAAAAAAGATGCCTCTAAATTTCGTTTATATATATAAAAAAACTACTTTTGCTGACCAAAATATCCAGTTGAAAAAATAACAAAAAGAATCATATAAAAATGGCAGAACAAAAGAACCACAACAACGAACTGAATGTGGAAGATGCACTGACACAGTCGGAAGCATTTCTTGTTAAAAACAAAAAAGCAATCATTGGCGCCGTTGTAGCCGTAATCGTAATCGTAGCAGGTGCAATCCTCTACAAGAATTTCTACGCAGAACCTCGTGAAGAAAAAGCACAGGCTGCTCTTTTCAAAAGCGAACAGTACTTTGAGCAAAGTGCATACGAACAAGCACTGAATGGTGATAGCATCGGTTCTATCGGTTTCCTGAAAGTAGCCGATCAGTTTAGCGGTACTAAAGCAGCCAATCTGGCAAAGGCATACGCCGGTATCTGCTACCAGAATTTAGGTAAATATGAAGAAGCCATCAAAGCACTTGACGGTTTCAGTGGAGACGACCAGATGGTAGCTCCTGCCATTCAAGGTGCCATTGGTAACTGCTACGCTCAGTTAGGCCAACTCGATAAAGCAACTTCTGCTCTTCTGAAAGCGGCAGATCATGCAGACAACAGCACCCTGAGCCCTATCTTCCTGCTCCAAGCCGGAGAAATCCTAATGAAGCAAGGCAAGAACGAAGAAGCAGTAAAAGCCTTCACCAAGATTAAGGATAAATACTTCCAGTCTTATCAGGCAATGGATATCGATAAATACATCGAGCAAGCTAAACTGCTGAAAAAATAATAACGGGGTATATACCTTATTATATAGAAAGCTACCCAAACCAATCTGGGTAGCTTTTTTTCAACCAACCAAAAACATATAAATTATGGCAACAGCATATCATAACTTATCAGATTACGATTTTAATTCAGTTCCGAATGCAGAAGAAATGAAATTCGGTATCGTTGTTTCCGAATGGAACGCTAACATCACCGGTGCCCTGCTGGACGGAGCTGTGAAAACTTTGAAGAAACATGGAGCCAAAGAAGAAAATATCCTGGTAAAGACAGTACCCGGAAGTTTCGAACTTACCTTCGGCGCTAATCAGATGATGGAAAATAGCGATATAGATGCAATTATTATCATTGGTTGCGTAATTAAAGGAGATACTCCACATTTTGATTATGTTTGCATGGGAGTGACACAAGGCGTAGCACAACTGAACGCAACTGGCGATATACCAGTTATTTACGGATTAATTACCACCAACACTATGGAGCAGGCAGAAGACAGAGCCGGCGGCAAACTGGGTAATAAAGGAGACGAATGTGCAATTACTGCAATAAAAATGATCGATTTTGTTTGGAGTTTAAATAAATAGTTGTATCTTTGCATCGCAATTGAGAAACAAACCTACTTAAGAGAAAGCAAAGGGACTCAAAAGCAAACAAAAGGGCAAATACCAGAGTGGCCAAATGGGGCAGACTGTAAATCTGCTGTCTTTCGACTTCGGTGGTTCGAATCCATCTTTGCCCACAAAAATTGCGGAAGTAGCTCAGTTGATAGAGCATTAGCCTTCCAAGCTGAGGGTCGCGGGTTTGAGCCCCGTCTTCCGCTCTAAAGAGAATCTGAGAAATTAGATTCTCTTTTTTTATATACAACCCTAACATCCTAACTACACATGAAAACTCCTTCGCAAACACATGTGCTCGGACTGGCACATCCCCCACTCCCGATGGTACGCCTTGCTTTCATAGGGCTTGGCAATAGAGGTGTATTGACTCTGCAACGTTATCTGCAAATCGAAGGTGTCGAAATCAAAGCACTTTGTGAAATCAGGGAAGGCAATCTGGTTAAAGCCCAAAAGATACTTCGGGAAGCCGGTTATCCGCAACCGGACGGCTATACCGGACCGGATGGATGGAAACGAATGTGCGAACGGGATGACATTGACCTCGTATTCATCTGTACCGACTGGCTGACCCACACTCCCATGGCAGTATACTCCATGGAGCATGGCAAGCATGTAGCCATTGAAGTTCCTGCAGCCATGACTGTAGAAGAGTGTTGGAAGTTGGTAGATACGGCTGAAAAGACAAGACAGCACTGCATGATGCTCGAAAATTGTTGCTATGACCCGTTTGCACTGACTACGCTTAACATGGCACAACAGGGTGTATTCGGCGAAATAACCCATGTAGAGGGAGCATACATACATGACCTGCGTTCTATCTACTTCGCCGACGAAAGTAAAGGAGGATTTCACAATCACTGGGGAAAGAAATATAGTATAGAACATACCGGTAATCCTTATCCGACCCACGGTCTTGGTCCGGTTTGCCAGATACTGAATATCCATCGGGGAGACCGCATGAACTACTTGGTCTCTCTGTCCAGTCTTCAGGCAGGTATGACCGAATATGCCCGTAAAAACTTCGGAGCAGACTCTCCGGAAGCCCGCCAGAAATACTTATTGGGTGACATGAATACTACCTTGATACAAACAGTGAAGGGCAAAAGTATCATGATTCAGTATAACGTAGTAACTCCACGTCCTTACAGCCGCCTGCATACAGTTTGTGGAACAAAAGGATTCGCGCAGAAATATCCCGTTCCCAGCATTGCTCTCGAACCCGACGCCGGCTCTCCTCTTGAGGGGAAAGCACTCGAGGAAATAATGGAGCGTTACAAACATCCTTTCACAGCCACTTTCGGTACAGAGGCTCATCGCAGAAATCTGCCCAATGAAATGAACTATGTAATGGACTGCCGGCTAATTTATTGTTTGCGTAACGGATTACCATTGGATATGGATGTATATGACGCTGCCGAATGGTCGTGCATCACAGAACTGAGCGAACAATCGGTATTAAACGGCAGTATACCGGTAGAGATTCCGGACTTTACGAGAGGAGCATGGAAGAAATGCCATATAAGCAGAACATCAGATCTCTACTAACCTCAATCTCTTCTTATTGAATTATCAATAACCACTTTATCATATAAGGCGGACTATTAATTTATCACTGGTCCGCCTTTATATTCACCTTACAAATTATTCAAATTGGGGATAGTTATTCACAATTACCACTTTTTTAGTTCCGGCAGTACCAAGTATTTTTACATCTGTAGCAGGATCATGCACATATTGGACCTTATAATTCCGGGATATAGAGATATTGTGTACTTTGCCCTTATAGTTATAAGCTATATTAACTGTAACCACAGCTACTTCATCACCCTTTATATTAGTTCCCCAATCAAAAAAATACATATTTTGATTTCCTCCATCCCCTATATTATAATCTGAAACAGATATCGATTGATTACAAATCTCACCTCCCGATCCAGAAAAAGCAGACTTACGAATTGCCAAATCTTTATCTTCATATATGGGGTCTTCCGACATAAAATCTGAAATGGCATAACCATTGAAATATTTCTCGCCATTTAACTTCGCGCAAGACACCACATCTACCATAGTTTGCATAGAAGTAACGTATTGACTCAAATAAGGATTCAAAATAACAGAAGCCTTTTTATTTACATTCGAATCTAAGTAAGGTAACAATACAGAGGCAACAGTAAATACTCCACCAGATATATTATAATTCAATACACGTCCATAACGGGTCATTCGGATGACAGGAGACTCTTTCAAAGTCCAAACTCCTGCATAGCGTTCTCCTCCCGACCGTGTAGTAACATCTACAGGCAATACAAGAGAATTAAAAGAAGGAGACTTTTTTAATGCAGCTAAATTACCATTCATCAAATCATACAAATTAATTGAAAATAGTGGTTCCACATTATCATGCGAACCAGATTGCGAAGTTCCCCCCATCGTTACAACCCCTGTCGTAGTCAAACTCACTTTAGATACTTCAGGTCGGGTAGTAGTAGATCCAAAAATAAACTTCAGCCCTTTCGCTATTGCTGAAAAATAGTTTCCAGAAGTTAATGCATCAACGATCTTCTTACCCAACTTCACATCACCTGCTATATTAGAGGGTTGTCCATTCGCTTTTTTCTTCAACTCATCCATATACTTCTTTGCTCCCGAACTGGCCAAAGTAGCAGCCGTTTTTGTCGTACCTCCTCCGTTAGCTACATTTTTTGTAATAGTACCTTCCGTTTTCAGCTCGGTTGTACCTGAAAAATTGAAATCAGTTATCACCTGATTATAACTGTTTATTGATAAACTGATATTGCGGTAATCCGTAGTATAAGGAACTTCAAACTCAAATCCATTCCATCCCGGTATCAATCCATTAATTGGTGTTTGTGCAAAAGTAGACAGATTCATACAATTGGGTTTGTCAGAACTGTTATCCAAAGGAGAAATATAACTGTTCAAAGCCAATAAACTACTCCCTACCCCATTGGCAGTGCTGATTCTCCACTGAAATCCGTTATTTCCCTGAGCATTTTTTATATAATAAAACACCTTAATAACTCCTGTCAATTCATTATAGAAGCAGAGATAATTGCTGTTGGGAGACTCATTTAATGCCTTAAAAGTATGAAAAAGCATAGTCCATCCATCTTCTTTTTTGATATCCGATACAGTTTCTTCTGACATAGAGTGAGATGCACCGGGCGTCCATGGAGTATTAATCCGTTCACCAGTAGAAAGGGTAAGCAAAGATTGATGTTCCCAATCACTAATCAGATCCGGATTTGAAGTAGAAACTCCTTCCGGAGATACAATTGTACGTGTCTGTACAGATAAATCAGACGAATCGGCAATATGGTCTGAACATGACCAACCGCACATAGCCCCAATAAGGCAAACTACGTAAATTAAAGCTCTCATAATAAAAGATTTTAGTATTAAACAATGAGTAAATATAAACTTTAAAAACGACATTAATCCCAAAATATTCTACAAATAAACAGATGTATGCTATTAAACATAGATTCTACAATATAAACTAAGATTATCAAAAATCCAACCAAGTATTTTCTACTCAAAAGCTTATACTTTCCCTGGAATTGACCTCCTGCCACCCAAAGCTTTCCTTTTTAAACATACAATTTAAGCTTTACTATCAGGCTCAACTGAATATTGTTCTATTTATGCTCAGAGAAAGATACCTGAAAATCATTCCATACAACGACTATATAATAGTATTAATAATCTGTATATAAATACTTTAATCGCTATTTATAAAAGATGATAGCTTTTCATTATAAACCATGTACGCTTCCGAAAGTCGTACCTTATATCTACACGAAAGATTTATACTCTTGTGACACTTTAGTAGATATAGGCTAATATAGAATATACTGATAGCAGCAAGATTAAATCGACAAGAAATAGAAATAAAAAGAACAGACGTATAAAAAGACACACATTCAAGCAAATAGATTGATAGAGATAATGATAAAAGAAAGATTTACAGAAAAGGGGGTGTCGGTTTTGAGAACCGCCCCCCTTTTTTCAACCTTTAATTAAGAGATATCTGTGTTAAATTAATATCCCGGATTCTGATCGCCAGCCAATAACGGATTTAAGTCAATAGCTGTTTGCGGAATTGGTTTCAGACGCATACGAGAGCTCCATTTCATTGTAAGTTCCGTATCACCGTCAGGAGTCATGATAGGTACATTGTTCATGTGCTCTTTCCAGTAATCATCGCTATAACGAGTCATATCGTCACCACGGAAACCTTCACCGGCCAATTCAATACGACGTTCGTTCTGAATCAGTTTCAGACCTTCTTCTTTACTCAAGCCAGAAGGCACATCCGGCATACCGCAACGATCACGTAACTGATTCAAAGCAGCTTCAGTTGCAGCATCATAACCAGTAGTCTGTGTATGAGCTTCAGCATAAATCAATAAAATTTCTGCATAACGGATACAAGGATAATCACCGGTCGCCTGTCCATCGCCATTAGCATCATTTTCCAATGAAAGCATCTTACGGAAGTTAAATCCGGTCTTTGATTCGTTATTACCATTCTTTATCCATTCATACACAAACTTATCACCATAATTAGATTCATACCAACTCTTGAATGGCATCAAGATAGAAACATACATACGGCTATCACGGTTACGGAACTCTTGAATATATTTATAATCTTTCAATGTTCCATTCTTTATCTTTTCCTGGCAGAAAGCAATAAACTTAGCTTCTCCTTCAGGCTTTTGATAAGCATCCAAGTCAGCCTTAATCTGGTTATACGCTTTAGCACGTTCTTCCGGAGTAGGCAATTGCGGTACACTGTGGCCATCAACTCCCCAATAAGCATCTACCAGATTCTGTGTCGGAGTTACAGAAGACCAGCCACCCAACTGATTCGGGCGCATACTTGTATAACGAGTCATATCTTGATAATTCCAACTGGAAGCAGCATATTGACGAGTCATAATGTATTCGGGATTATCCGGATTAGCATTTTCTGTATGCCACAAAGCTTCATAATTAAACATACCCTTAACGAATTCGTCTTTATCGATTCCTTTTTCTGCAAAATCAATATACAAACTCATTTCTTCTGCCTCTTTCTTCTGTGCATCCGACAAAGAAGATATTTTAAACAAAGAGAAGCCTCCCTTATCCATCACTTCCTTCGCAGTAGATTCTGCTAAAGCATAGTCCCCAAAATACAGGGCCGCTCTTGCTTTCAATGACAAACAAGCATATTTTGTGATACGTCCCTTTTCATTTGGATAACCACCAGCGTATTTCTCAGGCAATATTGCAGCAGCCTCAGTAAGTTCTTTCATAATAAAATCACGAATCACACTTACCTCGTCACGCGGAATATTAGGAGAGTTATAATCCAGAACTTCAGTAATCAAAGGCACTTTACCGAACGTCATAGTCATGCCCAAATAAGTCCAGGCACGCATTGCACGAACTTCTGCCTTGAACCTTTCTCTTAAAGATTCATCCATCTCACAATTTCCAACTTTCTGCAAAAACAAGTTTTCCTTACGAATTGTCTCAAAGTTCCAACCTTCATCATAAAGAGGGCTGAAACCATCTTGCTGGAATATTTTTGCCTTAGATTCATGTGCATATTGGCAATATACATCATCCGAATAAGCATCTCCGTAAATTCCAATACCCGGAATCGCATCAGAATAAATTGAATTCAGATTATACCAGGCATCTTTTTCAGATGTCCAATATGTTTCGGCCGCAATATTAGCAGGCGGCTCCACTTCCAAGTCGCAACTACTAACACTTACACTAACTAAAGTGCAAAAGAATATACCCTTGAATAATTTATTTATAGTTTTCATCTTTTATAATCAATAATGTTAGAATGTTAGATTTACACCAAAAGCAATCGAAGACGTACCACGAGTATTAACGCCGCGTCCTGAAGCCGTTTCAGGGTCGAAATCTTCCATACGGTGATCAGCACGAATAGTAAACGGATTTTCAGCCGCAACATAGAGTTTCAATGCCTCCAGACTCAACTTCTGTAATACCGGCTTTTGGAAAGAATATCCAAAAGTTATATTCTTGATGCGGAAATAATCGGCATTAAACAACCAGTAATCAGAGAAATATTGGTTATAAGTTGAATGTTTACTTGTACGAGGATAAATGCGAGGATAAGCTGCATTCGGGTTAGGATTATCTACCGTCCATCTCTTCAAGTGATATTTACGCGGACTTGCATAATCCGAGAATGCCCAGGCATTTTCCATACTGAAGTTTACCTTTGTACCGGTAACTCCCTGACCGAACATACTTAATTCAAATCCTTTATAACGAAGATTCAGGTTCACACCATAAGTAATGTCAGGAACATCACAACCTATATAAGTTCTATCTTTATCGGTAAGTTTACCATCACCATCTAAATCTACATATTTGATATCACCCGCTTGAGGCACCAAACCATCGGTGATGTAATTACCGGTATCAATATCCTCCTGAGTCAACAGACCATCAGAGCGATATCCATAGAAAGTACCGATTGCATAACCAACCTTTTTAATCCATGGGCTTTCAATAATCGGGTCATTCGCTCCCAGGTTGGTTACTTTATTCCAGTTCTTACTCATGTTAAACCCAACTGTATATGCAAAGTCACCCAGAGTTTTATTATGTGTAATACTCAGTTCTAAACCCTTATTACTTACTGTACCAATATTTTGTGAAACCTTGAAATCAGAGCCAATACCGATTTCTTTCGGACTCGGATATGCCAACAGGATATCATCTGTCTTTTTGTTATAATAATCGGCTGTAAAATTCAACAGTCCATTGAAAATGTCAAAATCCACACCGATATCAGTGATAGTAACAGTTTCCCATCCTAAAGTCGGATTGGCAGGTTTAGATTCTACGATACCCGAAACAATAGCATCTTCAAAGTTGTAGTTACCTCCTTGTTGATATGAAGAGAAATAATCATATTGGCCTACGTTATTGATATTACCCAACTGTCCCCAAGATGCACGCAACTTCAGGTTATTAATCCAGTTGATATCTTGCATAAATTCCTCCTGACTAATACGCCAGCCTGCAGAGAATGACGGGAAAACACCCCAACGATTATCCTTATGAAAGCGAGAAGAAGCATCAGCACGGATATTGGCCTCTAATAAATAACGATCCATAAAGGAGTAATTTACACGACCAAAGTAAGACATCAGCTTGTCTTCGTTACTTCCACCTTCAGCATAAGTATCATCTGGCGCACTTGAGCCACCATTCATGTCCGTCATACCATTAGTCGGGAATTTCAGACGATATGATTTTTGTTTCTGATACTTATAATGTTCATAAGATACACCAGCCAATACATTCACATTATGTTTTTCATTACTCCAAACGTAATTAGCCAGTGCATTATAAGTAAGGCGACTGTTTTCTTCCCAACTGTACTCCATCTTAGAATTAGTTACATCTGTACCATTCAACTCAGCACCGGTCTGGAAATCCTTAATCTTACTTTTATTTGCAGTATAAGTCTTAGATTTATAATCCCAAGCTTTATAAATCATTTCGCCAGTCAATACCAGTCCTTTTACAGGCTTAATATCTAAAGCCAGATTTATCAAAGTATTCTGAGTCTTACTGTTCGACCAACCTCCTTCTTCCAAACGGCGTAAAGGGTTACGCTCCATATTTACTGTTGCAGCCGGCTTTCCACCTTCATAGCTACCCCATTCACCGTTACTTTGACGAGCAACATAAGTTGACGGGATTGTCAACAAGTGTGTATAAACAACTCCTCCTTTATCATTATCGGAAGTGCTTTGAATATAATTGATATTAGAACGCATTGTCAACCAAGACTTAATATCTGAGGAAATATTAGTAGTCAAATTATAACGTTCACTCTTTACACCAGGAGTAAAATCATCATCATACATATATCCTAATGAAGTGAAGTATTTCACTTTATTACCACCGCTAAAGCTTACAGAGTGCTTTGTCATAACAGCTTCATCCTTCAAGACTAAATCATACCAATTTGTATTTGGATACATATCCGGATTAGAGCCATCGCGGAACATTTGTATTTCTTTATCTGTATAAGGAAGCGTACTGGTATTCGGGTTTTCATTCAAAGCAGCCTCATTACTCAAACGTGCATACCATTCAGAGCCCAATACATCAGGTGTATAAGTCGCCATTTTCACTGCGACCGAACCATCATAACTGATCTTCAAATCACCTTCTTTACCACCTTTGGTTTTTACCAATACAACACCATAAGCTGCACGAGAGCCGTAAATAGCAGAAGATGCCGCATCTTTCAAGAATGAAATGCTCTCTATCGAATTCGGATCAAGACTTGAAAAGAAAGAAGCATCAGCAATTGCACCGTCAATAACAAACAAAGGAGAAGATGTTCCCAAGTTACCGCGACCACGCATATTAATTGATGGAGTAGATCCCGGACGTGATATAATAGTTACTCCCGGGACCTGCCCTTGAACAGAAGCCAAAACATTTGTATTCACACGTTCTTTCAATTCGTCCGCTCCAACAGAAGACACAGCACCTGTCAAATTTACCTTCTTCTGAGTACCATAACCTACTACCACCACTTCGTCCAGAGTTTTAGTATCCTCTTTCATGGTAACAGTATAACTATTAACTCCCGGTTTAAGAACAATCGCTTGAGGTATATAACCAATATAAGTCACCTGAAGTTCCTTACCGGCAGTGTTAAGAGTAAACTCACCATCAATATTAGTGATAGTACCGTTAGTCGGATTTCCTTTTTCTATAACCGATGCTCCGATGATGGCTTCTCCCATTGCATCTTTCACAACTCCCGAAATTTTTCTTTGTTTCTGTTGCTGGGTAGCCTGTACCTCTTTCGCTGCTGCAGCAGCTGTAGACACTACGATCTGATTGTCTACAATCTTGTAGGTATATCCCGAGTTTTTGAAAACTTCATCCAATACGGTTTCGATCGGAGCGTCGGATACGTTGATGGATACTTTCTTGTTCAGTTTTACCTGATTGTCATTGTAGAAGAAAGTGTAATCGCTTTGTTTTTCAAGTTCACGAAGTACATTTTCAATGGATACATTGGTCTTTGTCATTGAAATTTTTAGTACTTGAGCGAAGGCACTCACAGGTACCATAGCCACCAGGCTAACTGCTAAAGCAAAAGCCAGATGCTTTTTCATTCTTTGCGGACTAAACCACCGCATGTTGCATTTTCTCATAAATACGATTAATTATTAGATTGTAATTTAGATTGATAAAGTAAGCACAGGATACTTCTGAAGTATCACTGTACCAGGTTAACGTCATTTACGGTTTCTCTCTCATTCTTTTCTTTCTTATTTAGGTTTAAAATTGATGTTTGGTATAAGTTCTAAACGAACTTGGGTGAGAAGGAGGCGGATTAGAGAGTGGCGAGAGAGAGTTATTGGTGAGAGAATTGGAGATACAGAATTTGAGAATGAGACATAAAAAAGCCCGTCCATGTGTTACCATGAACGGGCTTTAACCCTCAATAAATAATGTGTTAAATTAATATCCCGGATTCTGATCGTCTTTCAACAATGGATTCAGGTCAATGGCACCTTGAGGTATAGGCATCAGCATCAAACGGTTATCCCAAACTTTATTAATTACGACATATCCGTTTGGAGCATAAGAAGGACCATTCATAGCCTTACTACAGTAATCATTACCATAACGCCGTATATCATCAAAGCGATGGCCTTCTGCTGCCAATTCAATACGCCGTTCATTACGTACAAAGGCCAGAGCTTCTTCTTTTGAAGGCATGGTGGTTGGCACATCCGGCATACCACAACGATCACGCAAATCATTCAATGCTTTTTGTACTTCTGTATCCCATCCCGAATTCTGAATACGTGCCTCTGCATAAGTTAACAATACTTCAGCATAACGAATCACCGGATAGTCTTCTTCTGCAGTCCAGGTATCGTATGGATCAAGAGTGACCATTTTACGATAAAAATATCCGGTCCATGATTCATTACCGTCTTTATTTATCAGATCCGGATCCCAACGGAAGTAGAATGTACCTTTAATGGTTTCATGCCATCCTTTGAAAGGGAACATCATAGACACATACAAGCGGCTGTCGCGGTTACGGAACTCTTTCATATAGTCATATTTCATAATATCTGTTTGTGGCACTTTTTCTATGAATTGAGATTGGCTCATATCTTTGAAATCTTTCCATATTTCCGCATAACGTTCTTTACGTTGTTCCATAGTGATGTCATTACGCATCGTTTTACCATCCACATCCCAATAGGCGTCAATCAAGTCCTGCATGGGTTCGTAAGAACAATATCCGTCATATTGAGAGAACGATTTAGGTATAAAATAGGTGTATCTGGTCCAGTCGTAATTGTTTGCATCAGCCATATACTCACGTGTTACAATATACTCCGGATTAGCGGGAGATGCATTACCTTTGTGCCACAGTGATTCATAACTGAACATACCTTTTACGAATTTATCTTTATCGATACCTTTGGCTGCATAGTCAATATATGCATCCATTTCGTCAGCTTCTTTTTGCTGTGCGGTGGTAAGCGATGATACACGGAATAAAGAATGATGTCCTTCAGATATGATTTTTCCGGCTGAAGCCTCGGCTTCAGCATAGTTGCCGAAATATAAAGCTGCACGGGCACGGAGGGCCAAAGCACCGGCACGAGTAATACGTCCGGTTTCATACAGATAACTACCGTTATAACTGTCTGGAAGAATTTCAGCTATTTCAGCCAATTCATCTAAAATAAATTTACGAACAGTTTCTACTTCATCACGTTTTACATTGGGAGCATCATAAGCCAAAACCTCTGTAATTACAGGAACTTTTCCGAATTTTGTGGTCAAATCCAGATAGCTTAAAGCGCGGAAAAAACGTGCTTCTGCTTTCATACGTGTTTTCAGTTCTTCACTGACTGCACATTTATCTATATTCGCGATAAAGTTGTTTACTATACGGACGGTACCAAAATAGTAGCTCCCATATCCGTTGGCTGTACTAATACCATTTTGCTGGACCATTTCGAAGTTTCCTTCCCAAGGTTTATGGCTATGCGCATTGTCGGTACACAATTCATCCCAGATGTCTACACCATCTAATGTGGCATAACAAGTGTTCAAAGCATACCATGCATCTTTTTCAGTCTGCCAAAAGTTTTCTGCTGCAATGTCAGCAGGTGGAACCACATCTAAATCGCAGGCTGTCAATGCTCCTGTGAGACATAATCCCAATGCAATTTTTCTTATATTGTTTTTCATTGTGAATTCTATTTTTTAATGAATGGTTTTAGAATGATATGTTTACACCAAATGCTACCGATTTAGTCCCCAGCGTATAAATCACACCGCCGGCTGTTTCCGGATCAAAGTCTTCCATCTTTTTATCAGCACGAACCGTGAAAAGATTCTCGCCTGTTACATATACTTTCAATGACTGTAATCCCCAGTTTTTCACTGTTGCAGATGGTACTGTATATCCCAGTGACAGAGTTTTGAAACGGAAATAATCGGAATCGAACAAATGATAATCACTAAAATTACGGTTGTAAGTTGTATGTACGCTACTTGCTGAATAGATGCGAGGATATGCCGCATGTGGATTCGGATTCTCTTCCGTCCATCTTTTCAAATGATATTTTCTCGGGCTGTCCTGTCCATGGTAGAACGGATGAACGCCATAAACATCAAATGCTACTTTCGTTCCACTGATTCCTTGTCCGAACATACTGAACTCAAAACCTTTATATTGCAGACTCAAATTTACGCCATATGTAAAATCGGGTACATCTTTACCAAGAATAGTACGATCTTCATCTGTGATTTCTTGCTTATATTCGATATCACGCTGAGGAACGAATTTAATGTCACCCGCATTGGGTACCACTCCACTCAAGGTGTAGTAATGTCCGGCATCGATGTCTGCCTGAGTATAAAGTCCGTCCGTTTTAAATCCATAGAATGAACCGATTGATTCTCCCTTTTTCAGAATGTACTTCACGATATAACTGCTGGTTTGGATAATGTTGTCTGAACCACCTAAATTGGTAATTTTGTTTTTATTGGTAGCAATGTTGGCACCGATGCTATAATTCACAGCTCCAATTTTGTTCCGGTGATTCAAAGCCAATTCGAAACCTGTATTTTTCACTTTTCCAATATTTTGCGATGGAGCTGCTGTAATACCGGTTTCCGTAGGTACATTGTATCCTAATAAAATATCGCTTGTATTTTTAATATAATAGTCGGCAGTTACCCCCAGAAGTCCATTGAAAATGTCGAAATCCAAACCAATATCCGTCAAAGCAACTTTTTCCCAACCGAGAGTTTCATTAGCCGGTTTGGATTCACCGATACCAATCACAGGTGAATCGCTGAAGTTATAATGATTTCCACTACTATAATTTTGGAAGTAATCATAATTACCCACATTGTTTATATTACCAAGTGTACCATAGGAGGCTCTGATTTTCAAATTATTGATCCACTCAATATCTTTCATGAAGCTTTCTTCACTCATTCTCCATCCGGCCGAGAATGAAGGGAAATATCCCCAGCGATGATCTTTATGGAAACGTGAGGATGCGTCTGCACGCATATTTACCTCGAATAGGTACCGATCCATCAAGGTATAATTGACACGAGCAAAATAAGACAACATTTTATATTCTGATGAACCTGCGCCATTGGTATACCCTGCTCCGGAGGTAGAACCTGCTTCCATATCCGTCAATGCGTCGGATGGAAATTCTTCACGTGATCCGGCCAATCTTTCGTATTTATAATGTTCATAAGATGTACCGACCAAAGCTCCGACAGCATGTTTATCGTTCGACCAATCATATCGGGCTGTTGCTGTATAAAGCATTGTATTTGTACTTTGCCAGTCCATGCTCATTTTATTTTTGGTAACTCCGGTTCCTGCTATTTCCTCTCCGGAAAAGTAGTTTATAGCATTGGGTTGTAAAGCCGTGTAGCTTTTGCTCTTATATTCATAACCCTTGAATACACCTTGTCCACTGATTATAAGTCCTTTCACGGGTTTAATGTCAAATCCGAGATCGTACATTGTATTTTCACTCTTGGACTTACTCCAATCTTTCTTGCTCAGTGCACGAAGCGGATTGCCTGTAATAAAATTACTTGTAGCCGTCTGACCTCCATTTACAGTACCCCAATCACCATTTGACTGTTTGGCAACGAATGTAACCGGTACCATTGAGAAACTGGCTAATGAAGGCGCACCACAATCGCGGTCGGAATCATTACGTATGTATTTCACTCCGGCTTTTACCGTCAGCCATTTAGTGATATCGGAACTCAAATTGGTATTCAAATTGTAACGCTGGCTGTCTTGTCCGGGAATCATATTGTCTTTATACACATATCCCAATCCAATAAAATAGCGTATTTTATCTGTTCCTCCACTGAAGTCCAGTGAATGTTGAGTGGTCAATACGTTCTTATCCAGTACCAGATCATTCCAGTCTGTGTTTGGATATAAATCGGGTTTGGAGCCATCTCTGAAATAACCAATTTCTTCTTCAGTGTAGCCTTGGTATTTCCCGCCTTTAGGATTGTAATTGTAAAGAGCTTCATTGTACAACTCTGCATATTGGGTAGAGTTGACGTATTCCGGTTTGTAAGTCGGATTGCTCAAACCTACGTAACCACTATATGAAACGTTCATTTTATCGCTCTTTCCCTGTTTGGTCGTAACTAACACTACACCGTAAGCGGCACGTGAACCATAAATAGCTGATGAAGCTGCATCTTTCAAGAAAGAGATGGACTCAATGCTATTCGGATCAAGGTTAGAAAAGAATGTGGCGTCCGCAATTGCACCGTCAATTACATAGAGAGGAGATGAAGTTCCTAAGTTACCGCGTCCACGGAAGTTTATACTCGGTGTTTGTCCAGGACGTGAGATAACCGTAACTCCCGGCACTGTACCTTGCACTGCTGATAATACATTTGTTTGTACACGATCTTTGATTTCATCGGTACTAACCGAAGCTACTGACCCTGTTAAGTTTACCTTCTTTTGTGTACCGTAACCTACAACTACGACTTCGTCCAGAGTTTTAGTATCCTCTTTCATTGTAATACTATAATCGGTTACTCCCGGATGGATTTTTACAGTTTGTGGAATATAACCGATATATGTAATTTGTATTTCATTACCGGATACCGTTAATTTAAAGTTTCCTCCTACGTCAGTAATTGTACCATTACTTGCTGACCCTTTTTCCACCACAGAAGCACCAATGATAGGTTCTCCGGTGGTATCTTTTACTTGTCCGGTGATACGTACACTTTTCTGTTGCTGAAGAGAAGAGGTTTTCGGGATTTCTGCTTTTATGGCTGAGACAACAATCTGGTTATCTATTATTTTATAAGTGTAACCGGAATTGTTGAAAATCTGATCCAATACATTTTCAATAGGTGCGTCTGTAACATCTACAGAAACCTTTTTAGTAAGTTTCACCTGATTGTCATTGTAAAAGAAAGTATATCCACTTTTTTGTTCTAATTCCCGAATAACATTCTGGATAGAGACATTTGTCCTCTTCATGGATATTTTAAGAATTTGAGCATAGGTAGTGACGGGCACTATACAAACCAGACAAATGGCTAAAACAAACGCTAGTTGTCTTTTGATTTTTTGCGGACTAAACCACCGCAGATTGCATTTTTTCATAAATACGATTAATTATTAGATTGTAATTTTGATTGATAAAGAGGGTACATGATTCTTTTTTGCATCAATGTACCTGGGTTAACTAAGCTTTCAATTTTCTTTGTGCATTTCTTTCTTTTTATTTAGGTTTAAAATGATTTAATTTCTAAGTTCCGTATGAACTTAGTATGAAATAGAGAGAAAGCTTTTCGGATATGAGGATACAATAAAAAGGAGGTCTATTTATCTCAAATAGACCTCCTGCTTCATTCAAATAAGACTGTGTGCTAAGT